>WNFG01000437.1_pt1 | contig 45767 bp, 44 predicted proteins | sample 5400431 | NCBI WGS metagenome assembly WNFG01 (sample SAMN13153346, study PRJNA577476) | soil metagenome | isolation source: 120 cm saprolite under Douglas fir tree site 2 hole 3 replicate 2 | place: USA:California | collected 2015-04-18
CCCGCACCGCCACCGCGTTGAACTTCGTGTGCAGCACCTTCGTGATCGCACTCGTCAACGTCGTCTTCCCGTGATCGATGTGCCCAATCGTCCCGATGTTCACGTGCGGCTTCGTCCGATCAAACTTCTGCTTGGCCATCCGGGGGACCTCCCTCGTCGCTACCGGTCGGTGATGATGGAGCCCATGTCCGGGATTGAACCGGAGACCTCGTCCTTACCAAGGACGCGCTCTGCCAACTGAGCTACATGGGCCTGAATGCCGAGCCTCGTCCAGTGCGCCGCCGGGAAGGGACGGCTGGAGCGGGAAACGGGATTCGAACCCGCGACCCCCAGCTTGGAAGGCTGGCGCTCTACCGCTGAGCTATTCCCGCCCGTTCTCCCGACGCGCTCGATGTCGTTCAAAAATGACGGCAACAAGTGGTGGGGAGAGGAGGATTTGAACCTCCGAAGGCGTTCGCCAGCAGATTTACAGTCTGCCCCCTTTGGCCACTTGGGTATCTCCCCGCCTGCCCCCGTGATCGCGTAACCCCTTGATAGTACTGGCGCTGGCGGGAGGATTTGAACCCCCGACCCACTGCTTACAAGGCAGTCGCTCTACCCCTGAGCTACGCCAGCAGTCGCAAACCCTCACTCTAGGTTCGGCCCCACATCAAGTCAAGGCTTTTCTGTCAAGTCTTTTCTCCGCGACCCCGCTGGCGGAGTACCTCGTAACACAGCACCGCCGCGGCCGCCGAGATGTTCAGCGATCCGAGCTGGCCGCGCATCGGCAGGCTCGCCAGGAAGTCGCAGCTTCGGGCCACCAGCGGCCGGAGCCCCTCCCCCTCCCCCCCCAGCACGAGGCAGAGGGGCCCGGTCAGGTCCATCTCCCAGGGGATCTTCCCGCCGGTGGGAACTGCTCCGACGATCCAGACCCCTTCTTTCTTCAATTCTTCCAGTGCCTGGACCAAGTTGGTCTCCCGGGCCACCGCCACCAGCTCCGCCGCCCCCATCGCGGACTTCGCCGCGGCCCCGGTGAGCCCGACCGCATGGTGCTTCGGCAGGATCACCCCGTGAACCCCGGTCACCTCGGCCGATCGGAGAACCGCCCCGAGGTTGCGCGGATCCTGTACCTGGTCCAGCGCCAGGAAAAACGGTGGCTCTCCGCGGCCGGCCGGGACCGCGAGCAGGTCAGCCAGGGAGGAGTAGCTCGCGCCCGCGACCCGGGCGACCACCCCCTGGTGGTGAGGGTCCCCGGCGATGGCGGTCAGCTGGTCCCGGGTCCGGAACGAGATCTTGACCCCCTGCCGCTTGGCCAGATTCAGGAGATCGTGGAGCGCCGGTCCCCGTCCCTCCGAGATGATGGCGATCTCCTCGACCCGGCGGCTACCCGCCCGGAGCAGCTCCAGCACCGGATTACGCCCGAAGAGGGGCCGGCCCTCCTCCTCGAGCTGCTCGCGTGCCGATGGCTCCCGCGGCGATTCCTCCCGCGGTAGCGGCTCCCGAGGTGGTGGGTCGCGCCGAGCCGGCTCCCGTGGGGCCGGCGGCCGAGGCGCCTGCATTCGAGGCGGATTCATCTGGGGCTCTGGCCGACCCTCCGGCCGGGCCCCAGGCCTAGGCGGATCCCGCCGCGACGACCCCTGGCGCGGGGGAAATCCACCGCGGGGCTCTCGGGGACGCTCGCGGCTCATGACTGGAGCTTCCAGGTCGTCCCGTCCCGCGTGTCCTCGAGGACCACCCCGAGCCTGGTCAGCTCCTCGCGCAGCCGGTCGGCCTCGGCGAAGTCGCGCTGCCGGCGTGCCTCCTGCCGCAGGTAGACGAGCGACTCGACCTTGGCCTTGAGCTGGGGGTCGATGGCGGTGGCCCGGCGGCCTCCCCCTTCGAACAATCCCAGCACCTGGCTCAGCATCACCAGCTCGCCCACCCCCATCAGGAACGCGCCCGCCCCCACGGTGCCCTGCGCCACCTGCTCCCGGGCGGTGTGGAGCAGTCGCGCCAGGTCGAACAGCACCCCCAGCGCTTGCGGGGTATTGAAGTCGTCGTCCATGGCGGCCTCGAACCGAGCCCGCTGCGCTGCCACCTGGTCGAAGAGCCCCCCGTCGGGGCCGGGCGCGGGCGTCCCCCGGGTGGCAATGCGCTCCGCCTCCTCCTTGAGCGCCCGCAGCCGCGCGAGCCCGCGCCCGGCCTCGCCGACCCGCTCGTCGGCGAACTCCAGCGGGTGGCGATAGTGGGTGCCGAGCAGGTAGAGGCGGAGGGCCTCGGGATCGTGCCGCCGCACCAGATCCCGGATGGTGAGCGTGTTGCCGAGCGACTTCGACATCTTCTCGGCGGCCAGATTCACGAACCCGTTATGCATCCAGTGGCGCACGAAGGGCTTGCCGGTAGCGGCTTCCGACTGCGCGATCTCGTTCTCGTGGTGCGGGAAGATCAGGTCCTCGCCCCCGCCGTGCACGTCGAGCGTCTCCCCCAGGTACTCCATCGCCATCGCCGAGCACTCGATGTGCCAGCCCGGGCGGCCGTCGCCCCACGGACTCTTCCACGCGGGCTCGCCCGGCTTGGTCGCTTTCCAGAGCGCGAAGTCGAGCGGGTCGCGCTTGCGCTCGTCCACCTCGACCCGGGCGCCCGCCTGCAGCTCCTCCAGGTTCTTGCCCGAGAGCTTGCCGTAGCCGGGGAACCGCCGCACCTCGAAGTAGACGTCGCCCTCGACCGGGTAGGCCACCCCCCGGCGGATCAGCCGCTCGATCAGGGTGATCATCTGCGGGATGTGCTCGGTGGCCCTGGGCTCGACGTCGGCGGGCAGGACGCCGAGGGACGCCAGGTCGGCCCGGTACTCCGCGATGTAGCGCTCGGAGATCTCCTGGGCCGAGACGCCCTCCTGGTTCGCGCGCCGGATGATCTTGTCGTCGATGTCGGTGAAGTTCCGCACGAACTTCACCGCGTAGCCGCGGTGCCGGACGTACCGGCGGATCACGTCGAACACGATCGCGCTCCGGCCGTGGCCGATGTGGCTCGCGTCCCAGACCGTGACGCCGCAGACGTAGATCCGCACCTCGCCCCCGTGACCGGGCGTGAGGTCCTCCTTGCGACGGCTGAGCGTGTTGAAGGCGCGCAGGGTCATCAGGCGGTCTCCACGCTCACCACCGCCATCGAGGCGATCCCCTCGCCGCGCCCCAGCAGCCCCAGGTGCTCCGGGCTCTTGGCCTTGACGCTCACCCGATCCGGCCCGAGCGCCATGGCCTGGGCGAGCTGGCGGGCCATCTCGGGCAGGAACGAAGCCAGGCGGGGCGCCTGGCAGATCACCGTCGCATCCACGTTGACCACACGCGCTCCCTTGCTGGACAAGAGGTCCATCACCGACCGCAGCAGCCCGAGGCTCGAGGCTCCTTTGTAGCGCGGATCGGTGTCCGGGAACAGCCGTCCCAGATCCCCGAGCGCGAGGGACCCCAGGAGCGCCTCGCACACCGCGTGGGTGAGCACGTCGGCGTCCGAGTGGCCCCCAAGCCCGCGCTCCGCCGGCACCGTCACCCCGCCCAGGATCAGGGGCCGGTCGTCGACCAGCGGATGCAGGTCGAAGCCGAGCCCGGAGCGGACGATCATGCCCGGCGGCGTGGCCTGACCCAGGCGCGGGCCGTCCGGAGATCCTCGGGCGTTGTGATCTTGAGATTCTGAGCCAGACCGGCCACCATTGCCACCGGCATCCCGAGCCGCTCCACCAGCACCGCGTCGTCGGTGCCCGCGAAACCGTCGCGGCGCGCCTTGTCGTGCGCCTCCCACAGGAGGTCGCGCGCGAAGGCCTGCGGGGTCTGGGTGAGCCAGAGGCCCTGGCGCGCGACGGTGGCCTCGACCGCGCCGTCCGTCACCCGCTTCACCGTCTCCCGCACCGGCATCCCGCAGGTGGCCGCGCCGCCCGCCGCGGCGGCCCGCACCCGCTCGACCAGCTCGGCGGTGACGAAGGGCCGCACCGCGTCGTGCACCACGACGACCCGCGCGTCCTCCGGCAGCCGCTGCAGCCCGCGCCACACCGACTCCTGCCGGTCCACGCCCCCCGCGACGACGTCCAGGATCTTGGGCACCCGGGCGCGCGCGAGGAGGCGACGGGTCGCCGCCACGTGGGCCGCGGGCACCGCGACCACGATGCCGGCGAGCGAGCGGGTGCGCGCGAGGGCACGGAGGGTGGCGACGAGGATGGGAGCCTGACCCAGGCGGAGATACTGCTTGGGTCGGCGGGAGCTCATGCGCACGCCATGGCCTCCCGCGGGGACGATCGCGTAGGTCACCGCGATCCGCTCTCCTCGTCGCGCTGGCGGGCGAAGATCATGCGGCCCGCCGCGGTCTGGTAGATCGTGGTCACCGTCACGTCCACCGTCTGGCCGATGAGACGCTTGCCGTGCTCCACCACCACCATCGTGCCGTCGTCGAGGTAGGCCACGCCCTGGTTGGCCTCCTTGCCCTCCTTGACGATGTGCACGTGCAGCGGCTCGCCGGGCAGCACCACCGGCTTGAGCGCGTTGGCCAGCTCGTTGATGTTGAGCACCGCCACGCCGGACAGCTCGGCGACCCGGTTCAGGTTGTAGTCGTTGGTGACGATCTTGCCGCCGGTGGCGCGCGCCAGCTCGATCAGCTTGCGGTCCACCTCGCGCACGTGCGCGAAGTCGACGTCGTCGATACGGATGGTCACCCGGGGCACCCGCTGCAGCCGCTGCAGCACGTCGAACCCCCGCTTGCCGCGGTTGCGCTTGAGCGCGTCGGCGGAGTCGGCGATCTGCTGCAGCTCGCGCAGCACGAACTGGGGCACCAGGAGCGGGCCGGCCAGGAACCCGGTCTGGCAGACTTCCACGATGCGCCCGTCGATAATCACGGAGGTGTCGAGGATCTTGTCGCCCTCCTGGCGGGCCGCGGTCTTGGGGAAGAGCTTGACCGACATGTCCTCGAGCTCGTCCCGCTTGGCGAGCGTCACCGTGGCCCCGAGGTAGCCCAGCAGCAGCGCGAAGAGCCCGCGGCCGAGGGCGCCCGCGCCCGGCACGATGGCCTCCAGCGCGGTGCCGAGACCCAGGCCCAGGACCACGCCCAGCATCGCGCCGGTCGCGCCCCAGAACAGGCGGTCCACCGGGATGCGACGGGCCTGCCACTCCAGCAGCACGACCAGGACCCCAGCCAGGAAGCCGGCGCCGCCGAGGAAGAGGTTGTTGGGGGCGTGCAGCGCCAGCGCGTGCGCCAGGGCGAAGCCGGCGGCGGTGGCCGCCATCAGGACCAGCACCCGGACGATGAGAATGCCTAGCTGCATTCAGGCCTCACGGTCCCAACAGGACTTTCACTGCCTCGTCCACCGAGCCCACGCCCTGCACGTCGAGCGCGAGGCCGGAGACGCCGGAGAGGCTGCTCTGGGGCACCACGGCCGCGGCGAAGCCAAGCGCCGCCGCCTCCTTGAGCCGTGCCTCGAGTCCGGTCACCGCCCGCACCTCCCCGGCCAGTCCCACCTCCCCGATCACCACCAGGTCTCCTCGCACCGGCCGGTCGAGATAGCTCGAGGCCGCCGCGAGCACCAGCCCCAGGTCCGCCGCGGGCTCGGAGGCCCGCGCGCCGCCGGCGACGTTGACGAAGGCGTCCTGGGACTGCAGGGGGAAACCCACCCGCTTCTCCAGCACCGCCAGCAGCAAGCATACGCGATTGTAGTCGGCACCCAGCACAGTACGGCGCGGGGTCCCGAACCCGGCCGGGGTCACCAGGGCCTGGATCTCGACCAGGAGCGGCCGGGTGCCCTCGAGGCTCGCCACCACCACCGAGCCGGCCGCGTCCTTCGGCCGCTCGGCCAGGAAGAAGCCGGAGGGGTTCCGGACCTCGGTGAGCCCCTGGGCCCCCATCTCGAACACCCCGATCTCATTGGTCGATCCGAAGCGGTTCTTGACCGCTCGGAGCACCCGGTAGGCGTGGTGCTGCTCGCCCTCGAAGTAGAGGACGGTGTCCACCAGGTGCTCCAGCACCCGGGGGCCGGCGATGGCGCCCTCCTTGGTGACGTGCCCCACCAGGAAGGTCGCGATGCCCCGGCCCTTGGCCAGGGCCATGAGCCGGGCGCCGCACTCCCTCACCTGGCTCACGCTGCCGGGCGCCGACTCGAGCCCCGGCAGATAGACCGTCTGGATGGAGTCGACGATCAGGAACCGGGGCTGCAGCGCGATCACGTGGGCTTCCACCGCTTGCAGGTCGGTCTCGGCCACGAAGTAGAGGCCGGGCGGCGCGGATCCGAGCCGGTCCGCCCGGAGCTTCACCTGAGCGGCCGACTCCTCGCCCGAGACGTAGAGCACCGGGCCGGCCCGCTCGGCCAGCTGCCGGCTCACCTGGAGCAGCAGGGTCGACTTGCCGATGCCGGGATCGCCGCCGATGAGCACGAGGGAGCCCGTCACCACGCCGCCGCCCAGAACGCGGTCCAGCTCGGCCATGCCGCTCGATGTCCGCTGACCGCCGGCCTCCACCCGAATCTCGCCGATCGGTTGGGGCCGGGTCGCGGCGAGGCTCGGGCGCGCCGCCACGCCGCGGGCGGGGGCGACCCGCTCCTCCACCAGCTGGACGTAGGTCCCCACCCGAGCGCAGTCGGGACAGGTGCCGGGCTTCGGCGCCGCGAGCCCGCACTCCTGACAGCGATAGGTGGAGCGGTCGCGCGCCATCAGCGGCCCCCGGCTCCGGCCGACTCGACCGCGCGGCCCGAGTCGATCGTGGAGCGGATGAGCGTCCGCAGGAGGAAGCTCCGGCGGGCCCCCTCGAGGAACTGCACCAGGTTCTCGTAGACCGTCGGGTCCTCGAGCAGCCCGCCCATGGTCCCCTCACCGGCCTTGAGCCGGTCGGTGACCGCGCGCAGGTTGGCCATCGCGACGCGGAAGTCGGCGGTGGCGTCGCCGAGGGCGCCCGCGGTGCCGTCGGCGCCGTCGCGGGTGAGCTGGCCGAGCAGGCCCTGCCCCTGCGCCACCCGCTCGGACACGTCGCGGAAGTTGTGGGCCACCGCGCGCAGGTCGTCGGCCACCGCCTTGTACTGCGGGTCGTAGAGCAGCGCGCTCAGCAGGGTCTCGCGGCCGTCCGCCTTCTCCGCCCCGCGCCCGAGCGCGTCCATCGCGGTGAGCAGCGCGCGGGCCGACTTGCCGCTCTCCGGCGAGAGCAGGACCCCGACCGCGCTGTCGCCCTGCTCGGCCCGGGCCAGGATCTGCTGGGTGCGAGCCAGGATCGCGTTGAGCCGGTTGAGCGATTCCGGTTCGTCGTAGACCAGGGCGTGGACGAGGCCCTTGCCGGTCTCCACCTCCTTGGCGATCCGGTCCACCCGCGCGACGGTGGACCGGAGGCCGGCGGCCAGCTCCTTCACGGTCTGCATGGTCTCGACTCCGGCCTTGAACATCTGCTGCATCTCGAACGGCTCGCTCGACGCGAGGGTCTCCCCCGGCTTGAGCACGGGCGCCGAGGGGGAGCCGAAGCTGATCTCGACGATCTTGTCGCCGAGCAGCCCCTGGGTCGCGATGCGCGCCTCCGAGTCGCGACGGATGCGCTCCGAGAAGCGCCGCGCGATCGTGAGGGTCACCCGCACCTTGCTCCCGGGCTGCTCGGGCAGGGTGACCGCGGTCACCCGCCCGATCTGCACCCCGGCGAGTCGCACGGTGGCGCCCTCGATGAGCCCGCCCACCTCGACGAACTCGACGGTGAGGTCGTACTTGCGCTCGAAGTAGCGGCCCTGCGCCCCCAGCAGGTAGATGATCGCGACGAACACGAGCAGGCCCGAGAGGATGAAGGCGCCGATGCGGACCTGCAGGGCGAACTGGGAGCGCTCGGCGGGCACGCCTAGATCTCCCGCAGCTCGCCGGCCAGGAACCGGCGCACGTCGGGGTTGGCCGAGCGGTGGATCTCCGCGGGGGTCCCGATGTCGGCGAAGTTCCCGTCCAGCAGGATCGCCATCTGGTCGGCCACCAGCTCCGCAAACTCCACGTCGTGGGTCACCACGATGGCGGTGTCGCAGACGCCGGTGCGGAGCTGGGCGATGAGCTGGGCCACCAGGCGGGCGTTGGTCGGGTCGAGGCCGGCGGTCGGCTCGTCGAAGAACACCACCTCCGGCTCCATCACGAGGGCCCGCGCGATGCCCACCCGCTTGCGCATGCCCCCGCTCAGCTCGGCGGGCATCAGCTCGTCGGTGTCGGGCAGCCCCACCAGGGTCAGGAAGTGGTGGACCCGCTCGGTGATCTGGCGCAGCGACATCCGGGTGTGCTCGCGGAGCGGGTAGGCCACGTTCTCGAACACCGAGAGCGAGTCGAAGAGGGCCGCGCCCTGGAAGACGAAGCCGGAGCGGCGCCGCACCGGCAGCATGGCCTCCTCGGTCATCCGGTCGATGCGCGCGCCGAAGAGGGACACCGCGCCCGAGTCCGGGTAGATCAGGCCGGAGGCGATGCGCAGCAGCACGGTCTTGCCGGTGCCGCTGCCCCCCATCACCGCGAGGATCGTTCCCTTGGCCAGGGCCAGGTCGATCCCGCGCAGGACGTGCTTGCGGTCGAACGACTTCCACACGTCCTGCAGTTCGACGAGCGGGCCCCCGGTGGCCACGTTCCTCACCAGAACATCAGGAGAAAGAGCTTGGTGATGAAGAAGTCGGAGATGATCACGCCCATCGCCACCTGCACCACCGTCGCGGTGGTGGAGCGGCCGAGGCCTTCGGTCCCGCCTTCGGTGGCGAGCCCGTTGTAGCAGCCGATCAGGGTGACCAGCGCGCCGAAGACCACGCTCTTGCCGATCCCGGTCAGGAAATCCTTGAGCACCACCCAGTAGGCGATGGTGTTCCAGTAGAGATACGGGTCGACGTTGCGGTCGAACACAGCGATCAGCATACCTCCGAGCAGGCCCATTCCGTCGGCCAGGATCGTGACCAGGGGGAAGACCAGCAGGGCGGCCATGAGCCGCGGGACGATCAGCTTCTTGATGTAGTTGACCCCCAGGGCGCGGAGCGCGTCGATCTGCTCGGTGACCTTCATGGAGCCCAGCTCGGCGGTGATGCCCGAGGCCACCTTCCCGCCGACCAGGATGGCGGTCAGCACCGGGCCCAGCTCTCTCAGGATCGAGAGCGCCACCACCGGCCCCACGTAGTTCTCCGCGCCGAAGCGGGCCATGTTCACCGCGGTCTGGAGCGCCAGCACCATCCCGGTGAAGAGCGCCGCGGTGAGCGCCACCGTGAGCGAGCGGACTCCGATGATGTCGATCTCGCGGGCGACCAGCCAGAAGTACGAGGGCGGCAGCGTGAGGTTGCGGCCCACCCGGACCGTGAGCAGCCCGAGGCCGCCGTACCACACCGCCGACTCGCGCAGGTGCCGCCTCAGGTCCTGGACGATCATCTACCGCCCCTCCAGCGCGAAGCTCTCGACCAGGGCCTGGAACGCGGGCCGTCCCGCGGCGAACGCCACGCTCGGCGCCACGTAGAGGAAGTCGTGCACGCACGGCTCGGCCCGCACGACCAGGGCCTCCACCGTGACGTCCCGCCCGTCCGCCTGGCCCCGCACCACCGAGCGCGCCGCCTCGCGGCCGCCCACCGTGGTCGTCCCGGTCTCGATAACCTCCCGCCGGGTGAGCCCGAAGGTCAGGTGCCGGGCCAGCACGTCGAGCGAGCGGGACGGCTCGCGTCCGGCGCAGGTGGCGTCGACCAGCATGCCGGCCGGCCCCGCCGCGCCCTGCAGCGACAGATCCGCCCGCGCGCCGTGGTCCACCTTCCACCCGCTCGCCGGGAGGGTCACCCGGTAGCCCTTGGCGGAGTGGTAGATCCCGTTCTCGATGCGGCCGGTGGCGGTGGCACAACCGGCGAGGAGGGGGAGCAGCGCGAGGAGCGCGTGACGGGGAGTCACTTACCCTTGGCGTGCCGGGAGGCCAGCTCCCCGAACACCCGGCGCAGGGGGATGCCGCGCGCGCTCAGCAGCACCATGGTGTGGAACCACAGGTCCGCGACCTCGGAGACGACACGCGCGTCGCCCTCGCCGCCGAGCGCCGCCGTCATCACCTCGGCCGCCTCCTCACCGATCTTCCGGCAGATCTGGGGCTGGCCCTTCTGGAAGAGCGAGGCCACGTACGATCCGGGCGGCGGGGCCACCTTGCGCGACTCGAGCACGCGCTCGAGCACTTCCAACATGGCCGGCCCGGCGCCTCCGGCGCCGGGCTCGCCGGCGGCCTCGTCCAGGCGGGTGAAGAAGCAGCTCCGCGCTCCGGTGTGGCAGGCCACCCCGTCCTGGTGCACCTGGACGAGCAGGGTGTCGCGGTCGCAGTCGGCGTAGATGCCGTCCACGTGCTGCGCGTGCCCGGACGTCTCGCCCTTGCGCCAGAGCGCCTGGCGCGAGCGCGACCAGAAGTGGGTGAGACCCGAGCGCCGCGTCGCCTCGAGCGCGTCCCGGCTCATCCACGCCACCATGAGGACCTGGCCGGTCTCGGTGTCCTGCACGACCGCGGGGATGAGCCCCTGCGCGTCCCAGGTCAGCTCGTCGGCCGGGCTCACGGACCGAGCCTCACCGGGACGCCGTGCTCGTCGAGATAGCGCTTGGCCTCCGCGACGGTGTGCTGCCCGAAGTGGAAGAGCGAGGCCACCAGCACCGCGTCGGCCCGCCCCTCGACCACGCCTTCGCGGAGGTGATCGAGCGTGCCGACCCCGCCGGAGGCGATGACCGGCACCGAGACCGCCTCGGACACCGCCCGCGTGAGGGCGAGATCGTAGCCCGCGCCGGTGCCGTCGCGGTCCATGCTGGTGAGCAGGATCTCGCCCGCGCCCAGCCGCTCGACCTCGCGCGCCCACTCGACCGCGTCGCGGCCCGCGGGCCGCCGGCCGCCGTGGGTGTAGACCTGCCAGGTGGAGGTGCCACCGGAAGCTTCACTTTTGAATGCGCTCGGCTCGCCTTCGGCTGCGCCTCGCCCAGCCAGTGCCGGCTCGCCTTCGGCTGCGCCTCGCAGTGCATCGATCGCGACGACGATGCACTGGCTGCCGAAGGCGCGCGCGGCCTCGTCGATCAGGGCGGGCCGCTCGAGCGCGGCGGTGTTGAGCGACACCTTGTCGGCGCCTGCCCGCAGGAGGGTCCGGATGTCCTCGAGCGATCGGATGCCACCTCCCACCGTCAGCGGCATGTAGATGCCCTCGGCGGTCCGGCGCACCACGTCGAGCATGGTGGCCCGCCCCTCGTGCGAGGCGGTGATGTCGAGGAAGACCAGCTCGTCGGCGCCCTGCTCGTCGTAGGCCAGCGCCGCCGCCACCGGGTCGCCCGCGTCGCGCAGCTCGACGAAGCGGACGCCCTTGACCACGCGGCCGTCCTTGACGTCGAGGCACGGGATCAGGCGCTTGCAGAGCATGACCCTACTGCACCTCCGCGACGGCGGCGGCCAGATCCACCGCCCCGCTATAGAGGGCCCGCCCCACGATGACCCCGGCCAGGCCGGCCACGGTGGCGAGCTGGCGGATGTCGTCGAGCGAGCCGACCCCGCCCGAGGCGAACACCGGGATGCCGGAGGCCTGGGCCACCGCGCCGGTGCTCCAGAGATTGGGGCCGGTCTGCGTGCCGTCGCGCGCGATGTCGGTGTAGATGATCCCGGCCGCGCCGGCCGCCGCCGCGTCGCGAGCGAGCGCGATGGCGTCGAGATCGAGGACCCGCGTCCACCCGTCCACCGCGACGCGCCCGTCGGAGGCGTCGATGCCGATGATGACGTGGTCGCCGAAGCGGTCGCAGACGAGGCCGAGGAAGGCGGGGTCGAGCGCGGCCCGCGTCCCCACGATGGCCCACCGGGCGCCCGCCTCCAGCACCGCCTCCACGTGGGCGATCTCCCGCAGGCCGCCCCCCACCTCCACCGGGATCGAGACGGCCCGGATCATGGCGCGCACCAGCTCGGTCTGGGCCGGACGGCCCGCGAAGGCCCCGTCGAGATCCACCACGTGCAGTCGCCGCGCGCCCGCGTCCTGCCACCGGCACGCCATGGCCACCGGGTCGTCGGAGAACACGGTCTCCGCGTCGGCCCGGCCCTGCAGGAGCCGGACACAGCGGCCCGCCTTGAGATCCACCGCCGGGACGATCTCGAACATGCGGCTCAGCGGCGATCGCGGACGATCGCCGCGAAGTTCTCCAGCAGGCGAATGCCCCAGCGCTGGCTCTTCTCCGGGTGGAACTGGGTCGCGAAGAGCGCGCCCCGCCCGACCGCGGCCGGGAACGTCACCCCGTAGGCGCAGGTCGCCACCTGGAGCGACGGGTCGGTCGGCTCCGGATAGTAGGAGTGGACGAAGTAGAAGTTCGCCCCGCTCGGGATGCCGTCGAAGAGCGCCAGATCGCCCCGGTGCTCCACCTGGTTCCAGCCCATGTGCGGCACCTTGAGGGTCGACGGGAAGCGGCGCACCGCGCCCGGGATCACGTCGAGGCCCTTGCCCTGGCCGAACTCCTCGCTCTCGGTGAACAGGAGCTGGTAGCCGAGGCAGATGCCGAGGAACGGGCGCGCCTGCTCGAGACACGTGCGGACCGGGGCGATCAGGCCCCGGGCCTGCAGGTTGTCCATCGCGTCGTGGAAGGCCCCGTCGCCCGGCAGCACCACCGCCTCCGCGTCGTCGACGACCGACGGATCCTCGGTCACCACCGCGGGCATGCCCACGCGCGCGAAGGCCTTCTCGACGCTCCCGAGATTGCCTCGCCCGTAATCGACGATCGCGATCATTCTGAGCCCGTGTGCGTCGGGAAATATGCGCGGCGGTTGGGCCTCTTCGGGCCTCTGGCCCTCATCGGGGCGTCCCCGCGACCCGTGCTCGGCATGGACCCGCTCACAGGCTGCCCTTGGTGGACAGGATGCCCGTGATCCGGGGATTGAGGCGGGTGGCCTCGGCGAGGGCGCGGCCGGCCGCCTTGAAGGTGGCCTCCGCGATGTGGTGGAGGTTCTCGCCGTAGTGCATGTTGAGATGGAGGGTGATCTCGGCGTTGACCGCCACCGCGCGGAAGAAATCCTTGAGCAGGTCGAGATCGAAGTTGGCGATCCGCGTCCGCTGCAGCGGCACGTTGAACACGAGGTACGGCCGGCCCGAGATGTCGACCGCCGCGTGCAGCAGGGCCTCGTCCATGGGCAGGAACGACGCGCCGTAGCGCACGATCCCCTTCTTGTCCCCCACCGCCTCGCGCAGGGCCTTCCCGAGGCAGATGCCGACGTCCTCCACCGTGTGGTGGAGATCGACGTCGAGGTCGCCCTTGGCGTCCACCGTGAGATCTATCAACGCGTGCTTGGACCACGCCTCGAGCATGTGGTTGAAGAACGGGATGCCGGTGTCGATCTTGGAGGCCCCGGTGCCGTCCAGGTTCAGGTGGAGGACGATCTGGGTCTCCTTGGTGTTGCGCTCGATCCGGCTCTGCCGCGGCTCCGCCGGCTCCGTGCTCCGCTGCCCGGTCATCGTGCTCCCTCCCGCGCGGCCGCGATGCGTACCGCCGCCGCCGCGCCGTGTCCGTCGAGGCCCTCCACGCGGGACAGCTCCGCGACGTGCGGGCCCGCCTCGGCCAGCCCGGCCGGCGAATACTCGATCACGCTGAGCCGCGTCACGAAATCCTCGGTCGAGAGCGCCGAGGAGAAGCGGGCGGTGCCGCCGGTCGGCAGCACGTGGTTCGGCCCCGCCACGTAGTCCCCCACCACCTCGGGCGTGTGCCGGCCCAGGAACACCGCCCCCGCGTGGCGAACCCGCGCGAGCAGCGCCTCCGGGTCGCGCACCTGCAGCTCGAGGTGCTCGGGGGCGAGCCCGTTGGCCAGCTCCACCGCCTCCTCGAGGCTCGCGGTGAGCACCAGCGCGCCGTGACCCGCGAGCGCCGCGCCCGCGATCTCACGCCGGGGCAGCGCGGCGAGCTGGCGGCCGAGCGCGGCCGCGACCGCGTCCCGCAGCGCGGGCGAGGGCGTGAGCAGCACGGCGCGCGCCATCGGGTCGTGCTCGGCCTGGGCCAGCAGGTCGGCGGCCACGAACTCCGCGTCCGCGGTCTCGTCGGCCACCACCAGCACCTCGCTCGGCCCCGCCACCATGTCGATGCCAACGTCGCCGAAGACCTGCGCCTTGGCGAGCGCCACGTAGATGTTGCCGGGGCCCACGATCTTGTCGACCCGCCGGATGGACGCGGTCCCGTAGGCGAGCGCGGCGATCGCCTGGGCTCCGCCCACCCGGTAGGCCTCGGTCGCACCCGCGATGCGGGCGGCAGCCAGCACCGCCGGGTTCAGCGAGCCGTCGGCGCCAGGCGGCGAGACCAGCACGATCTCCCGCACCCCGGCGACCCGCGCCGGCACCACCGTCATCAGCACCGTGGAGGGATAGGCGGCCCGCCCGCCCGGCACGTAGACCGCGACCCGGTCGAGCGGGCGCACCTCCTGACCGAGGCGGGAGCCGTGGGCGTCGCGCATGCGCCAGGAGCGCGGCGCGCACTCGCGGTGGAAGCGCTCGATGCGGTCGGCCGCGTAGCGGAGCGAGCGGAGGGTCACCTCGCCCACCGCGCGCTCGGCCGCCGCGTACTCCTCGGGACGGACCGCGAGGTCGGCCGCGGCGAGGGCGACGCGATCGAAGCGGCGGGTGCAGTCGAGCAGGGCCGCGTCGCCGGTCGACCGGACCGCGGCCACGATCTCGGCCACCCGGCGGGCGATCTCCGGCTCCACCGCGCCGGGCGGACGCTCCAGCGCGCGGATGACCCCGGCGACTCCGGAACCCGACGTCTCGAGCCTTCGAATCATTTCTTGTACCGGCTCGGCTCGCCTTCGGCGGCACGTCGCCCGGCCGGCCCGGCCACTTCCCGCATCGCGGTGATGAGCTGGCTCACGTGGGCGTGGGCGGTCTTGAGCGAGGCGCGGTTGACGATGAGCCGCGCGGTGGAGGTGAGGATCTCGGCCACCTCCACCAGCCCGTTCGCCCGCAGGGTCTCGCCGGACTGCACGAGGTCGACGATGCGCTCGGCCAGCCCGACCAGCGGGGCGAGCTCGATGGAGCCGTCCAGCCGGACCATCTCGACCTGGATTCCGCGCTCGGAGAAGTACGACTCGGTGAGGCGCGGGTACTTGGTGGCCACCCGCACCCAGGACCACTTGGCCGGATCGTCGCGCTGCCACAGCTCGCGCGTCTCCGCCACCACCAGGCGGCAGAAGCCGAAGCCCAGGTCGACCGGCTCGTAGACGTCGGGCTGCTGCTCGAGCAGGATGTCCTTGCCCACGATGCCGAGGTCGGCCGCACCGTGCTCGACGTAGGTCGGGACGTCGGCGGGCTTGAGCAGGATGAAGCGCAGCCCCGCCGCGTCGTCGGACTGCAGCAGCCGCCGCGAGTCGGGCTCGACGCCGCGGATGCCCATGCCGGCGAGCAGGGTCAGGGCGGGCTCGAGCAGCCGGCCCTTGGGCAACGCCAGGGTGAGCATCACTTCACGCGGTCGATGGTGGCGCCGAGCGAGCGCAGCTTGACCTCGAGCCGCTCGTAGCCGCGATCGAGGTGGTAGACGCGCGAGATGTCCGTATTGCCCCGGGCCGCGAGACCGGCCAGGACCAGCGACGCGGAGGCGCGCAGGTCGGTGGCCATCACCGGCGCGCCCTGGTAGTAGCGGACGCCGCGCACCATGGCGATCGAGCCCTCCGCGTCGATGCGCGCGCCCATGCGGGAGAGCTCCGCCGCGTGCATGAACCGGTTCTCGAAGATGGTCTCGGTGACCTTGCTGATCCCGTCGGCCAGCCCGAGCATGGCCATGAACTGGGCCTGCATGTCGGTGGGGAAGCCGGGGAACGGGCTCGTGATGATGTCGGCCGCCTTCGCCCGCGCCGGCCCCTGGCAGCGGATGCGGTCGCCGGACACCGTCACCACCGCCCCGCACTCCTCGAGCTTGGAGAGCATCGCCGACATGTGGCGGGGCTCGGCCCCGACCACCGTCACGTCGCCGCCGGTGATCGCGGCGGCCACCAGCAGGGTCCCGGCCTCGATGCGATCCGGGATCACCCGGTGCCGCGCCCCGCCGAGCTCCGGAACCCCATCGATCTCGAGGCGCTCGGTGCCCGCGCCCTCGATGCGCGCCCCCATCGCGGAGAGCAGCCGGGCCAGGTCCGTCACCTCCGGCTCCCGCGCCGCGTTCTCGATGACGGTGGTCCCTTCCGCGAGCGCGGCGGCCATCATCAGGTTCTCGGTGCCGGTGACGGTCACCAGGTCGGTGGTGATGCGCGCGCCCTTGAGCCGGCTCGCCCGCGCCTCCACGTAGCCGTTGCGGATGAAGACCTCCGCCCCCAGCTTCTGGAAGCCCTTCAGGTGCTGGTCGATGGGCCGCACCCCGATCGCGCAGCCGCCCGGCAGGGCGACCTTGGCGAGGCCGGTGCGGGCGAGCAGCGGGCCCAGCACGAGCACGGAGGCGCGCATGGTCGAGACCAGCTCGTACGGCGCCTCGTTGCTGGTGACCTGGGCCACGTGCACGCGCGTGCTGCCGTCGGGGTCGGCCGAGACCACGCCGCCGAGCTGCTCGAGCAGCGAGCGGGTGGTGTCCACGTCGGCGAGCGCGGGCACGTTCTCCAGCACCACCGGCTCCGCGGTGAGCAGCGCGGCGCAGAGCGCGGGCAGCGCCGCGTTCTTGGCCGCGCTCACCGGCACCTCGCCCCGCAGCGGCGTCCCGCCCTGGACCATCAGCTTGGCCGCCATCAGCAGCCCTCCCGGCGCGCCGCGCCCGAGGCGCAGCCGGCGAGCGTCGTCGCGGCCGGCTCCCACCGCCCGCCGATGTAGCGCTCGATCCCGTTGAGGTCGCGGCGGGCCCGGATCCCGGAGAACCCCTCCGCGGCCATCAGGGAGGCGAGCGGCCCCGCCTGCTCCTCGCCGATCTCCATCAGGAGCCACCCGGCCCGCTTGAGCACCGCGGGGGCCCCCGTCACGATCCGGCGGAGCACGCTCAAGCCGTCGGGCCCGCCGTCGAGCGCGGCGCGCGGCTCGTGGCGCGAGACCTCGGGCGGCAGCGAGGAAATGACCGCGCTCGGCAGGTAGGGCGGGTTGGCCACCACCAGGTCCAGGCTCCCCGGGATCGACCCGAGCGGCGCGAAGAGATCGCCGGCCAGGAGCCGGACGCGCGCGCCGAGCCCCAGATCGCGCACGTTGCGCGAGGCCACCGCGAGGGCGCCGCCCGAGATCTCGACCGCCAGCACCTCGGCGGCGGGCGCGGACCGGGCGATCGCGCAGGCGATGGCCCCGCTGCCGGTACCGAGATCGGCCACCACCGGCTCCGCGGAGCCGGCCAGGACCTCGAGTGCCCACTCGACCAGCCCTTCCGTCTCGGGCCGGGGCACCAGCACGTCGGGAGAGACCGCGAGTCGCAGCCCGTGGAAGTCCTCCCAGCCGAGCAGGTACTGCAGCGGCTCGCGCGCGGCCCGCCGCTCGATCAGGCTCAGGTACCGCGTGATCTTCGGGGTGGAGAGCCGGCGCGCGGGGTCGAGGTACAGGGCGAAGCGGTCGACGCCCAGCAGCGAGGCGAGCAGCCACTCGGCTTCCGGGCGCGCGGTCTCGATCCCCGCCGCCTCCAGCGCGGCGGCCGCGCGCGTGAGGAGCGCGGGCACCGTCCGATCCGCCACGAGCCCGATCACGGCACGGTCTCCGCGAGCTTCTGGCTCACGTCCCGCTCCCGCAGCGCATCGATCAGCTCGTCGAGATCGCCCTCCAGCACGGTGGGCAGGCGGTGCAGGGTGAGGTTGATCCGGTGATCGGTGACCCGCCCCTGGGGGAAGTTGTAGGTGCGGATCCGCTCGCTGCGCTCGCCGGTGCCAACCTGGGTCCGCCGGTCCGCCGCGATGGCGGCGGCCTGCTCTTCCTGCGCCCGCTCGAGCAGCCGGGCCTTGAGCACGCGCAGGGCCTTCGCCCGGTTCTTGATCTGGGAGCGCTCGTCCTGGCACGTCACGACCAGGCCGGTGGGCAGGTGGGTGAGCCGCACCGCGGAGTCGGTGGTGTTGACGCCCTGGCCCCCCGGGCCGGAGGAGCGGTAGACGTCGACCTGGATGTCCTTCTCGTCCACCTTCACGTCCACGTCCTCCGCCTCCGGCAGCACCGCCACCGTCACGGTAGAGGTGTGGATGCGTCCGCTCGACTCGGTGGCGGGCACGCGCTGCACGCGGTGCACGCCGCGCTCGAACTTGAGCCGGCTCCACGCCCCGCGGCCCTGCACCAGGGCCACCACTTCCTTGAGGCCGCCGACCCCGGTGGGGTGGCTATCGATGACCTCCCACTTCCAGCGCTGCCGCTCCGCGTACTTCGTGTACATGCGGAACAGCTCGGCCGCGAAGAGGCCGGCCTCGTCGCCGCCCGCGCCGGCCCGGATCTCGAGGAAGACGTTCTTGTCGTCGTTGGGGTCGCGGGGAACCAGCAGCCCGCGCAGCTCCTCTTCCAATTTCGCCTGGCGCGCGCCGAGCTCGTCGATCTCGGCCTGGGCCAGGTCGCGCATCTCGCGATCGGTGTCCTCGGCCAGGATGTGGCGGGCCTCCGAGGTGCAGGCCAGCACGCTCTTGTACTCCTCGAACTTGGCGACGGTTTCGGCCAGGTCGGCCGCGGCCTTGGCGGTGCGGGCGTAGACCGCGGGCTGGCCGATCACCTGGGGATCGGACAGGGTGCGGTTCAGCTCGCCGTAGCGCTCTTCGATCTGCCGGAGCTTGTCGAACATGGCAGTGCCTCAGGGACCGGCACACGGGTAACGGCGCCGCCGCGGCGAGAAACGTCCAGGAATCAGATGCGGCCGAGTGTGCGGCTCGGAGCGCGAAGCGGCGCCGAGCCCGGCCCTACCCCTCCGTGCGGCTCTTCCTCTTGTACTTCTGCTGGAAGCGCTCGACGCGCCCGGCCGTGTCGAGGAACCTCTGCTTCCCGGTGAAGAAGGGATGGCACTTGGAGCAGACCTCCACCTTGATGGTCGGCACGGTGGAGCGGGTGTGGATGACTTCCCCGCAGTTGCAGGTGATCGTGGTGTCAATGTAGTCCGGATGAATGCCAGCCTTCACGGCGCACCTCCTAAATGGGTTTCAAAGCATAGCAGGGTGGGCGCGAAAAGGCAAAAATGGGCGGCGGTGCGAGCGGCAGCCGAAGGCGAGGCGAGCGGATCCTCGAATCTACGCTAGCTGGTTCATCTGGTTCAGGAAGTCCTTGTTACTCTTCACCATTTTGAGCTTGTCGAGCAGCAGCTCCATGGCCTCGACCGGGTTCAGCTGGGACAGGGCCTTGCGGAGCAGCCAGACCTTCTGAAGCTCGTCCTTCTCCAGCAGCAGCTCCTCTTTCCGGGTCCCGGTCTGCTCGATGTTGATGGTCGGGAAGATGCGCTTGTCCATCAGGCGGCGGTCCAGGTGCACCTCCATGTTGCCGGTGCCCTTGAACTCCTCGAAGATCACGTCGTCCATGCGGGAGCCGGTGTCGATGAGGGCGGTGGCCATGATGGTGAGCGAGCCCCCCTCCTCCACGTTCCGGGCCGCCGCGAAGAAGCGGCGGGGCCGCTGGAGGGCGTTGGCGTCGAGACCGCCGGAGAGCACCTTGCCGGACGACGGGATGACCGCGTTGTGGGCCCGCGCGAAGCGGGTGATCGAGTCGAGCAGGATCACGACGTCGCGCTTGTGCTCCACCAGCCGCTTGGCCTTCTCGATCACCATGTCGGCCACCTGCACGTGCCGCTGCGGGGGCTCGTCGAAGGTGGAGGAGATGACCTCGCCGCGCACCGAGCGCTGCATGTCGGTGACCTCTTCCGGCCGCTCGTCGATCAGCAGCACGATGAGGTACACCTCGGGGTGGTTCTTGGCGATGGCGTTGGCCAGGTTCTGGAGCAGCACCGTCTTGCCGGTGCGGGGCGCGGCCACGATCAGCCCGCGCTGCCCCTTGCCGATGGGACACAGCAGATCCATCGCCCGGGTGGTCAGGTTGTCCGAGTCGTGCTCGAGCCGGATCCGCTCCATCGGGTAGAGCGGGGTCAGGTTGTCGAAGAGCGTCTTGTCGCGCGCCTGCTCCGGGGTCTCGAAGTTGATCGCCTCCACCTTCAGGAGGGCGAAGTAGCGCTCGCTGTCCTTGGGCGGCCGCACCTGGCCGGAGATGGTGTCGCCGGTGCGCAGGTCGAAGCGGCGGATCTGCGAGGGCGAGACGTAGATGTCGTCGGGGCCCGGCAGGTAGTTGTAGTCGGGCGCCCTCAGGAAGCCGAAGCCGTCCGGCAGGACCTCGAGCACGCCCTCCGCGAAGATCAGCCCGTCGCGCTCGGCCTGCCCCTGCAGGATCTTGAAGATCAGCTCCTGCTTGCGGAGGCCGCTGGTGCCCTGGACCCCGAGCTCCTTGGCGACGTTGTTCAGGTCGGCGATCGTCTTGTCCTTGAGCTCGGACAGATTCATCCGCTTTCCTCCTGCACCGACCACCGGACTCGCTTCGGTGGGACTGGGCTCCGGGGCAGACGGCTTGGGCGACGAGGGACGCTTCGGGCTGCGCTCTGAAGAGGAGATGGTCGTTCTCCGGCGGGTTGCGTGTGTTGAGGTCTACTCTGTAAGGAGGTTGGGTGCCGTGCTACGCGGATCAATGTCCCATACGCTTTCCCGCGCTGTCAACTCTCATTTTCCTACATCCGGACGTCGATGATGGCGCGCTGCTTGATCTCCACCAGCCAATCTTTCAGGCGCGTGTCGTACTTCTGCCGGTAGAGGATGTCGCGGACCTGGTTGCGCACCTGGACCAGGGCGTCGCCGCTCAGCGTGTCCCGCGAGTCGAGCTTGAAGAGGTGGTAGCCCACCTGGGAGCGGAAGGGGGTGGAGACCTCGCCGGGCTGCAGGCGCATGATCGCCTCCTCGATGTCGGGCGCCAGCTCCCCGCGCTTGATGTTGCCGAGGCCGCCGCCGTCCTTGCCGGACGGGTCCTCGGAGAACTTCTTGGCCAGCTCGCCGAAGTCCTGCCCCTCCAGCAAGAGACCGTAGACCTCCTCCGCCTTCTTGCGCGCCTCGAGCCACCCTTCCTCGCCCTGGTTGGGATCGGGCACCACCAGGATGTGGCGCGGCGCGAAGGTGAGCCCGGTCTCGAGCTTCTCCCGGTTGTCGACCAGGTACTTGTCGATCTCCTGCTCGGTGACCGAGATGCGCAGGGCGACCTTCCGGCGGATCACCCGCTGGACCATGAGCTGCTCGCGGAGCCGCTTCCGGACTCCCTCGATGGTGAGGCCCTGGGACTTGATGATCTCCTCGAACTCCTTGTCGTCCTTGGCCTTGAGCTTCTTCATGATGTCGGCGACGTTTTCGGCCAGCTCCGCGTCCTCGATCACGACCTTGTCCCGCTCGGCCTGCTGGAGCTGGATGCGGTTCTCGATCAGGGTCTGGAGCAGGGAGGCGCGCAGCGCCTTGCGGGCCTCCCCGTCCGTCATCTGCTCGCGAGTCTCGGCCAGGTAGTACAGCTCGGCCTCGTCCAGCTCGTACTGGGTGATCGCGTCGTTGTTCACCACGCAGATGACCCGGTCGACCACGTCCGGCGACGACTCGATCTGATCGCGCGAGGTCAGGATCGGCGCCGACGCCGGCGGTGAGGGCTTGGGCGCCTCTGCGGCGGTGGGGGCCTTGGAGGTGCTCCCGAGCAGCGGGACCCAGCTCGGGATCGCCATCGAGCAGCCCGCGGTCGCCAGGGACAGAACGGCGAGGAGACAGAAGCCTCGGGGCCGGCCGGCTCGCCCCCTCACCGGAGCGAGTCCAGGAGCTTCACGAGGGCGTCGCGTACCGCGGGCCAGGGCTCGGTCGGAATCCGCGCTTCCACCGTGTACTCCTTCTTCAACGTGAGACCTCCTCGGCTGGCCGCGATGGCCCTGAGCATTCTCTCCGGAGTCACCTTGGTCGACGGCGCGAAGGTGAGAATCGCCCGTCCGCCCCCGGCCTCCACCCGCTCCACCCCGAGCTCGCGGGCGGTCACCCGGAGCCCGATCACGTCCAGCAGCCCCTCGACCGCCGGCGGCAGCGGCCCGTAGCGGTCCGCCAGCTCGGCCCGCGCGTCGACGACTTCCTCGGGACGCTCGATCTCGGCCAGCCGCTTGTAGAGCGCGAGCCGCTGGTTCACCTCGGGAACGAACGATTCGGGCAGGAGCGCTTCCACGTCCGCCGAGATCACCGGGTCGACGCGCTCGGCCGCCGGTTCGCCCTTCAATTCTCGCACGGCCTCCGCCAGGAGCTTGCTGTAAAGATCGAACCCCACCGCCGCGATGTGCCCGTGCTGGGCGGCCCCCAGGAGGTTGCCGGTGCCCCGGATCTCGAGGTCGCGCATGGCCAGCCGGAGCCCCGCCCCGAGCTCGGTGGACTCCTCGATCACCCGCAGGCGCTTCTGGGCCGTCTCGTCGATCCGGCCGTCGGCGGGCACCAGGAGGTAGGCGTAGGCCTGCTGCCGCTCCCGGCCCACCCGGCCCCGGAGCTGGTAGAGCTGGGCCAGCCCGAACCGGTCGGCCCGGTTGATGATGATGGTGTTGGAGGCCGGGATGTCGAGGCCCGACTCCACGATGGCGGTCGACACCAGCACGTCGGCCTGGCCGTCCACGAACTTGACCATCACGCTCTCCAGCTCCCGCTCCGCCATCTGACCGTGGCCCATCACCACCCGCGCCTCCGGGACCAGGGTCTGGATGAAGTGGGTCATGGAGCCGAGCGACTGGATGCGGTTGTGGACGAAGAACACCTGCCCGCCCCGGTTCAGCTCCCGCTCGATCGCCTCGCGGATCACGGTGCGGTTGAACGCGGTCACCACCGTCTCCACCGGGAGGCGGTCGAGCGGCGGCGTCTCAATGACCGAGAGGTCGCGCACCCCGGACAGCGCCATGTGAAGGGTGCGCGGGATCGGGGTGGCGGTGAGCGTGAGCACGTCCACCGAGGTCCGCAGCTGCTTGAGCCGCTCCTTGTGGGTGACCCCGAAGCGGTGCTCCTCGTCCACCACGAGCAGGCCCAGGTCCTTGAACTGCACGTCCTTCGACAGGATGCGGTGCGTGCCGATCACCACGTCCACCGTGCCGGTGGCGAGCCCGGCGACCACCTCCTTCTGCTCCTTCGGGCTCCGGAAGCGCGAGAGCAGCTCGACCTTGGCCGGGAACGGCGCGAAGCGCTCGACGAAGGTGTTGTAGTGCTGCTGGGCGAGCACGGTGGTCGGCACGAGCACCGCCACCTGCCGGCCGTCCGCCACCGCCCGGAAGGCCGCGCGCAGCGCCACCTCGGTCTTGCCGTAGCCGACGTCGCCCGCCACCAGGCGGTCCATCGGCCGCGCCCCCACCATGTCGGCCTTGACCTCCTCGATGGCGCGCATCTGGTCCGGCGTCTCCTCGAAGCGGAACGAGCCCTCGAACTCCCCCTGCCAGGGGGTATCGTCGGCGAAGCGCGGGCGCTCCGCCACCGAGCGGGTCGCGTAGAGCTTGAGCAGCTCCTCGGCCATCTCGCGCAGCGCGGCCCGCACCGACTCCTTGAGGCGCTGCCAGGCGCCGCCGCCCAGCCGGTCGAGGCGCGCCGCCCCCTCGGGCGCTCCCATGTACTTGGAGATCAGGTCGAGCCGTTCCACCGGCAGGTAGAGGCGGCCTCCCTCGGCGTACTCCAGCAGCAGGAAGTCGGCGTCGTGGCCGTCGGTGGAGAGCGTGCGCAGGCCGTGGTAGCGCGCGATGCCGTGCTGCTCGTGCACCACCAGATCGTTGGGGGCCAGGTCGTTGAACGAGGCGATGGCCGCGCCCCGCTGGAACAGCGGCCGCCTCAGCCTCCGCCGCTGGGCTCCGAAGATCTCCTCCTCGCAGAGCACGACGAGGCCGAGCGCGGGGATCTGGAACCCGGCCGAGCACTCGCCCACCACCACCCCCAGCCCTTCCGAGCTCCAGAGGGTGGCCTCGGGCCAGGGCTCGAGGTCGTGCTCGGCCAGCATCTGGCGCAGCCGGTCGCGCTGGCGCTCGTCGTCCACCACCAGGCGCACCGTGAAGCCCTCGCCGCGCCAGTCGCGGATCTCGGTCGCGAGCGCCTTGAACTGGCCGCGGAAGCCGCCCACCGAGCGCGCGCCCATCGAGATCCGGGGCACCGCGCCGTCGCCGCGCTGGAGCAGCGGCAGCTCGAGCCGCTGGAAGCGCGCGAGCAGGGTCGCGAGCGGCGCGGCCGACGGCGCGTCGTCGGGCGGTGCCTCCAGGAGCGCGGGATCCTCGAGGACGATCAGGGTCTCGGCGGGCAGGTAGTCGAGCAGGGTGACCGGCGCCGCGTCCGGCGAGCCGAGCGGCAGCACGGTCAATTCCTGGAGCTGCCCGATCGAGCGCTGCGAGGTGGGATCGAAGAGGCGCAGGGACTCCACCTCGTCGCCGAAGAACTCGGCGCGCACCGGCCGGGCGTGGGTGGGCGAGAAGATGTCGACGATGCCGCCGCGCAGGCTCCACTGCCCGACCTCGAGCACCGTCTCGACTCGCTCGTAGCCGGCCGCCTCGAGGAGCGCGAGCAGGATCTCCCGGTCGCTGCCCTCGCCGACGCTCAGGGTGAACGTGCGGCGCTTGAACGACTCGGGCGGCGGCACCGGGATCGCGAGCCCGGACGGCGTCGCCACGATCGCCACCGCGTCGCCGTCGAGCAGCCGCCGGCAGCAGAGCGCGCGCTCGGCGTCCGGCTCGCGGTGGCGGCCGCCGCGCCACGAGGCGCCCGAGCCCGACGGGAACTCGAGGACGCGCCCCTCGCCGACCGGCCCGTCGACGGGGCCACCCGAGAGCGTGGCCAGGAAGAACGCGGTGTCCTGGGCCGCCTGATGGCGCTGGACCGGTCCCGGGGCGAGGACCAGGATCGGCCGCCCGGTCCTCTGCAGCAGCCCGGCGGTGGTCAGGGCGCGGGACGAGCCCCAGAGGCCGTCGGCACGCAGGCAGGGGACTCCCTTGGAGAGGGCCGCCAGGACCTCGTCGAAGGCGGCCCAGCGGGACAGGACCGACTGGGCGGACACGCTCATCACACGCAACGACTGATCAGAGGTACCACCGGGGGCGCGCGGCGTCAACGCCGCGGGGCCCTCAGCGAGAGCCTTGAGCAAGGTAGAAGGACAGGGTCTCGAGCTCGATGGCCAGGTCCACGTTCTTCAGGCGGACGTCCCGGCCGGCCTTGATGCGGCCCGGCGCGAAGTTGAGGATGGTCTTGATGCCGGCCGCCACCAGCTTCTCGGTCACCGCCTGCGCGGACTCCCCCGGCACCGCCACGATCGCGATCTGCAGATTGCGGGCCTTCGCCTCCTTCGGCAGGTCCTGCATCGGCTGGATCGTCACGCTGTCGACCGCCTTGCCCCACTTGGCCGGGTCGTCGTCGAAGATCGTGGAGATCCGGAAGCCCTGGCGCGCGAAGCCCTTGTAGTGGAAGAGGGCCGAGCCCAGGTTGCCGAAGCCCACTAGGGCCACCTGCCACTCGCGGTCGAGCCCCAGGATGCGCTGCAGCTCGGCCTTGAGCCCGGAGACGTAGTAGCCGATGCCCCGCACTCCGAACTCGCCGAAGTAGGCGAGATCCTTCCGGACCTGGGCCGAGTTGAGGCTGAACCGCTCGGCCAGCTCCTGGGACGAGATCGTCTTCACCCCGTCCTCTTCCAACTGGAGGAGACTTCGGGTGTAGACGGACAGGCGGCGCACCGTCATCTCCGGGATCCGGGGGATCTTGAACGGTGACCGTCGTGCCATGTTCGTCTCGGCGGCGCTGCTCGCGCCGGGTGGGGCATTCCTTCCGCGGGCGGGCCCGCGTGCCGTCCCGGGGCCCAGGCCCCGGGACGGTGCCTACGAGCTCCTCCCTAAGACTTCACGAACAGCAGGATGACCGCGATGACGAACACGAATAGCACCAGCGACTCGATGAAGGCCAGACCGAGCAGCATCGCGGTCTGGATCCGGGCGATCGCGCCGGGCTGCCGCGCCATGGCGTCCACCGCCGAGCCCGCCGCGCGGCCCTGACCCAGGCCGCAGAGACCCGCGGCCAGGCCGAAGCCGAGCCCGGCGGCCAGGACCGCGAAGGCCTTCGCCATGTCGGATGAGCCGGCGGCATCGGCCGCCCAGGCCATCCCCGGGGCCGCCAGAATCGCCATAACACTCACGGTGAGAATGCGTTGCACGGCTTTCCTCCTTGTTGAGGGTGACTGCGACTAGTGGTGCTCGGCTTCCTCGACCGCCGCCGCGATGTAGAGCATGGCCAGCTTGCAGAAGATGAAAGTCTGGATGAACGCGACCAGGATCTTCAGCGGGAGCAGGAAGCCCACGACGAACACGACCATGATGACCGCGGCCGGGGCTCCCACCACGATCCCTCCGAGGGAGCCGGAGAGCGCCCAGCCCAGCATCCCGTCGAAGCCCATCATGAAGAAGAAGATGGCGAGCAGGATGTGGCCGGCCATCATGTTGCCGAAGAGGCGGAGCGACAGGGACAGCGGCCGCGCGCAGTGGCTGATGATCTCGATGACGAACATCAGCGGCTTGAGCACCGCCGGCACCGGCCCCGCGAAGTGCTTCATGTAGGGGATGAAGCCCTGCTTGCGCACCCCGATCACGTGGTAGGTGATGAACACGATCAGGGCGCACGCCGCGGTGGTGTTGAGGTTGGCGGTCGGCGCCACCAGCCCCGGCACCAGCCCCATGAGGTTCGAGGCGAGGATGAACAGCCCGAGGGTGGCGATCAGGGGCAGGTAGCGCCGCCCCTCGTGGCCGATCGTCTCGTCCAGCTCCTTCACGAACTGGTCGAGCACCAGCTCCATGAAGTTCTGGCTGCCGGTCGGCACCAGGGAGACGCGACGCGTGGCCACGAAGGAGACCACCACCAGGATGGCCATCACGATCCAGGTGTAGAGGATGTGGTCCGGGATGGCCGGGATGTGCAGGATCGGCGGGTGCTCGATCAACTCCATTGGATCAGGCGTGCTCCCGGGCGTCGAGAAGACCCTGGATCAGCAGCACCGGCGGCAGGACGGCCAGCCCGACGCCGACCCCGACCGGGTGGGCCCAGCCCTGCGCGATCAGCAGGCCCAGGGCGCCGAAGGTCACGAGCTGCCGGAGGCCGATACGACCGATGCGCCCGACCCCGCTTTGGCCTCCCGCGATCAGCGCGGTCGCGCGGCTCACGTCGCGGGCGAGCCAGCGAAAGTTCAGCAGCGCGATGGAGCCGCCGCCCCCGACCCCGGCCGCCGCGGGCGCGCCGGCCAGCCACCAGGCGCCCGCCGTCATGGCGGCCACCGTGACGCCTCCGGTCCAGGTCACTCGGGCTGCGAGATCAGCGATCATCCCGATCCTGCTCGTTCAGTCTCTTGATCGTCCGGTAGAAGTTCACCGCCGCCGCCACGATGCCGAAGCCGAGCCCGGCCAGCAAGAGCCACGGGCTCGTCCCGAGCCACCGGTCGGCGAAGTAGCCCGCCGCGAGCCCGACCGCGACACACGCGAACAGCATCGTCCCGAGATTGACGAGCTGAGCGGTCTGACCCCGCGCCGGCCCCCGTTCTTCCGGAGCCATGTGAACAGGAACACTATCACACGCTCCCGAGACTGACAAGCACGCTCAACTCCTTGATTCAGAGACTAAAAATCAACCCGATGCCCCGCCCCCAAGGTACAAGGCAGGCTGGGGTCAGGTCTTACATTCCGACATTTCTTCGCTCCAGGAGCTCGCAACTCGCCCGGCGGAAATGTCGGAATGTAAGACCTGACCCCATCAGCCGAAGACGCCGCCCATGCGGGTGCCGGCCATGCGGTTGATGATGGCGACGCTGATGGCGGCGACCACGATCAGGATCACGCCGAGGGCCGCCGCCTCGTTGGCGCTGCCGGCGATGTAGAAGGCGAAGATCCCGTTGGTGATCGACTCCCAGCCGCCGAGGGCCAGGAAGAGCACCGCGGAGGCCTCCTGCAGCGACGTCATGAACGAGAAGAGGCCGCCGACCAGGATGCCTTTCCAGATGAGCGGCAGCGTCACGTCACGGAAGGTGCGCACGCCGGAGGCACCGACGCTCCCGGCCGCCTCCTCGAGCGAGCGATGTACCAGCAGCAGCGAGGCGAACGAGCCGCGCACCGTGTAGGGCAGTCGCCGGACGGCCAGCACCAGCGGCATGATGATCCAGAACGAGGTGAGCCCGCGGTCGAGCCCGGGCAGGTCGAAGTGGAACGCGCGGATGTAGGCGATGCCGAGGGCGGTGCCGGGCACGGCCAGGATCAGGGTGTTGACCGCGTCGAGCGCCCCGCGCCCCGGCACGGTGGACCGCGCGAGCAGCCAGGCGATCGGCACCCCGACCACCACGCAGATCGCCACCGCGAGCCCCGAGTAGAGGAAGCTGTTGAGGATGTACTTGGGCGTCTCCACGATCACGCGCTCGTAGTACTGCAGGGTGTAGGCCACCGGCAGCGGGGTGAGCGCCCAGCCCTTCCCCACCGAGGCGAGCGTCACGCCGATGTAGGGGATGAAGGACAGCAGCAGCAGGAAAGACAGGAAGGCCACCACCAGCGCCTGCCGGCCCGCCGAGAGGCGCCGCCGGGCCACCCGGCTGTACGAGAGCGACGAGTAGTCCTTGATCGCCACGTAGTGCCGCGCCGGGAGCAAGAACAGGACCGCGAGCAGCACCATCAGGGCGGAGATCACGATGCCCATGCGGAAGATGCGCCGGTCCACGAACTGCACGATGTTCAGGTAGGCCTGCGGGGCCAGCAGGTCCTGCACCCCGAGCACCAGCGGCGTGGCGAAATCGGAGAAGGTCCAGATGAACACGAGGAGCGCGCCCGCCACGTAGCCCGGGGTGGTCAGCGGCAGGGTCACCCGCCAGAGCTTGCTCCACCCGCGCGCCCCCACGCTCTCCGCCGCCTCCTCCAGCGAGGGGTCGACCTTGCCGAGCGCGTCGACCACGTTGAGCGTGATCATCGGGAAGAGGTGGAGCGTCTCGACGAGCACCACCCCGTGGATGCCGTAGAGGAAGTTCACCGGGCGCAGGAGGTCGAAGAGATCCATCAGCAGCACGTTCACGGTGCCCGCGCGCCCCAGGATGAAGGTGAAGCCGAGCACCCCCACCAGCGGGGGCGAGATGATCGGGATCATGGTGAGGTAGCTGAACAGGTTCCGGCCGACGAAGTCGTAGCGCACGAGCAGGAAGGCCACCGTGATGCCCAGCACCGAGGAGGCGATCACGGTCGCCACACCCAGGATCATCGAGTGCCAGAGCGAGCGCAGGTAGAAGCGGTCGGTGAAGAAGTCGTGGAAGTTGGCCAGCGTCCAGCGGCCGGCCTCGTCGGTCACCGCGTCGTAGAAGATGCGCCCGAGCGGGTAGACCAGGAAGAGGATCAGGAACGTCCAGATGAGCCCGACGCCCAGCGCGAGGCGCGGGCTACGCATCGTCCGAGACGGCCAGGGTCACCGACGCGGGGAAGCTCAAGATCACCGGCCGGCCCACCGGCAGCGGGTCGTGGTGCCACGCGTCCCGGATGTCGGCCTTCAGCACGAGGCCCCCCTCCGTCTCCACGTCGTAGCGCACCGTGCTCCCGAGGTAGGAGACCAGGCTGACCCGCCCCGCGACCTGGTTGCCCTCGCCCGTCGCGGCCGCCCCCAGGGCCACGTTCTCGGGGCGCACCGCGAGCACGCAGCGCGCCGAGACGGCGCCGTTGGCGATGGCCCGCAGCGGACCGAGCGCGGTGCGGACCACGACGTCGGCGCCCCCCGCGGCCCCGCTCTCCACCTCGCCCGGCACCAGGTTGTTGGTGCCCACGAAGTCGGCCACGAAGCGCGTGCGCGGACGCTCGTAGAGGTCGCGAGGCGGACCCACCTGCAGCACGCGCCCGTCGCGCATGACCGCGACCCGGTCGGAGAGGGACAGCGCCTCCTCCTGATCGTGGGTCACGTAGATGGTGGTGATCGCCAGCTCCCGCTGCAGCCGCCGGATCTCCGCGCGCACCTGGATGCGGATCTTGGCGTCCAGGTTCGAGAGCGGCTCGTCCAGCAGCAGGATGTCCGGGTTCAGCACCAGCGCCCGCGCGAGCGCCACCCGCTGCTGCTGGCCCCCCGAGAGCTGGCCGGGGTAGCGGGCCTCGAAGCCGACCAGGTTGACCTTGCGCAGGCCCTCCTGCAGGCGCTGGGCGAGGTCCGCCCCGCGCAGGCGGCGCAGCCGGAGGCCGTAACCGATGTTCTCGGCCACCGTCATGTGCGGCCAGAGCGCGTAGTTCTGGAAGACCATGCCGATGCGGCGCTCGTAGGGCGCGAGGCCGTTGACCACTCGGTCGCCGAACCGGATGGTGCCGGAGTCCGGCTGGTAGAAGCCGGCGAGCAGGCGCAGGAGCGTGGTCTTGCCGCAGCCCGACGGCCCCAGCAGCGTGAACAGCTCGCCGTCGGCGACGGTGAGGTCCACCGCGTCGACCGCGGTCACCGCGCCGAACCGCTTCACCACCCCCTGGATGGTGACGATCATCCGAGCGCGCGGAGGATCGCGCCGGACAGCGCTACTTCTTCAGCTCGTCCCACTTGGCCTCGATGTCCGAGCGGAAGCGGATCTTGAGCGCCTCCGACCGCTTGGCCGCCACCGCCTCGTCGTACACGTTGGCGACGTCCCCGTCGAAGTACGACCGCACCCCACCGGTGAACTCCACCGCGGTCTCCGCGGTCGAGCCCGCGGCGCCCTGCACCTTGTACTTCGGGTTGACCGAGAAGAGCCCGCGCTCCATGAACACCTTCTGCCCGCGCTCGGTCAGGAGGAACTCGATGAACGCGCGTGCCGCTTTGGGATTGCGGGCCCCGGCCAGGATCGCCATCGGCTCCGGGGTCACGAAGGCGTTCTTCGGCGCCACGTACTTGATGTCGAAGCCGGCCAGCTTCTCCTCGAAGGCCATGTAGGACGGCACCGCGAAGCCGGTCGCGAACTCGCCCTTGGCCACCACCGTCGGCACGTCCCGGCTCCGCGCGGTGAAGTGCCCGGTGTTGGCCGCGAGCTTGCGCAGCCAGGCCCAGCCCGGCTCCTCGCCCTGCAGCGAGAGGATGACCTCATAGGTGGCGTTCGACGACGACGAGCGGGTCGGGGCGCACTGGGCGACCTCGCCCTTGAGCTTGGGGTTGAGCAGGTCGTCCCAGTCCTTGAGGGGCGCGACGCCCAGCCGCTGCAGGCGCTTCGGGTTGTAGACGATCCCGTACGGCTCGAGCGTGGTGCCGACCCAGTAGCCGTCCCGGTCCTTGAGCGGGATCGGCTTGGGCTTGCCGATCGAGGCGGGAATGGACTCCCACGCCTCCTTCGAGATCTCCACCTTCTGCAGGAGCTTCTGCTCGGCCAGCTTCTCGAACAGCGCGGACTCCCCGCCCCAGAAGATGTCGACCTCGGGCTTGCCCTTCCACTCGGTGATGCGCCCGTACGCCACCGGGGTGCCGGCCGGGATCGCGCTCACCTTCACGGTGACGTTCCACTTCTCCTTCGCGTAGTCCGCGAAGGCCTTGAGCGCCGCGTCGTGGATGAACTTGGAGACCGGGGTGATCAGGTTCAGCTCGCCCTCGATGGGCGCCTGCGCCCGGGCCGGCGTCCCGCCCAGAGCGAGCGCGCTCAGCACGGCAATCAGGGCCAGGACGGCCCGCGCGACGGTCGATCGCATCATGCATCCCTCCTGTCGGGTTCGATCCATCCGCGCGCCCGCTCCACCGCGCGGCGCCAGCCCGCGTAGCCCGCCTCGCGCGCGGCGGGCGACATGGCGGGAGTGAACTTGCGCTCGAGCTTCCAGCGGCCGCCGAGGTCCCGGCTCTTCCAGAGCCCCGCGCCCACCCCGGCCAGGTAGGCCGCGCCGAGCCCGGTGGTCTCGGTCACCGAGGGGCGTAATACCTCCACCCCGAGCACGTCGGCCTGGAACTGGCAGAGGAAGTCGTTGGCCGCCGCGCCGCCGTCGACCCGCAGCGTGCTGAGCGGCACCCCGGACTCGCGCCGCATGGTGTCGAGCACGTCGCGGCTCTGGTAGGCGATGGCCTCGAGCGCGGCGCGGGCCAGGTGGGCCCGCGTGGTGCCGCGCGTGATGCCCACCAGCGTGCCGCGCGCGTAGGGGTCCCAGTAGGGCGCGCCGAGCCCCACGAAGGCGGGCACCAGGTAGACCCCGCCGGTGTCCGGCACCGACTGGGCCAGGGCCTGCGTCTCCGCCGCCTGCTTGATCACCCCGAGGCCGTCGCGCAGCCACTGCACCGCCGCGCCTGCGATGAACACCGCGCCCTCGAGGGCATAGACGGTCGCGCCCTCCACCTTCCACGCCACCGTGGTGAGCAGACCCTCGGTCGAGCCGACCGCGCGGGGTCCGGTGTTGAGCAGCGCGAAGCACCCGGTGCCGTAGGTGTTCTTGGCCATGCCGGGCTCGACGCAGGCCTGGCCGAAGAGCGCGGCCTGCTGATCGCCCGCGATGCCGGCCACCGGGATGCCGGCGGGCAGCCCCGGGGTCGCGGTCGCGGTGGTCTCCCCGAACACGCCGGCCGACGGCTTCACGGTGGGCAGGAGCGCCATCGGCACGCCGAGAATGCGGCAGAGCCCCTCGTCCCACCGGAGCGCGTGGATGTCGTAGCAGAGCGTGCGCGAGGCGTTGGACGGATCGGTCGCGTGCACCGCGCCGCCGGTGAGCTGCCAGAGCAGCCACGAGTCGACCGTGCCGAAGCAGAGCTCGCCGCGCTCAGCTAGGGGCCGCAGCGCCGGCTCGTGGTCGAGCATCCAGCGGATCTTGGTGCCCGAGAAGTAGGCGTCCACCACCAGGCCGGTCTTCCGCCGGATCTCGGGCTCGGCCCCGTCGGCGCGGAGGCGGTCGCAGAGCGCGGCGGTGCGCCGGCACTGCCAGACGATCGCGTTGCCGACCGGCCGGCCCGAGGCGCGCTCCCAGAGGATGGCGGTCTCGCGCTGATTGGTGATGCCCACCGCCGCGATCTCGGCCGGCGCGATGCCGGCGGCGCCCACCGCCTGGCCGAGGGCCTGCACGGTGGTGGCCCAGATCTGGGCCGGATCGTGCTCTACCCAGCCTGGCTGCGGGTAGTGCTGCGGCAGCTCCGCGTAGCCCCGGGCCCGCACCGCCCCGTCGGGATCCACCACCAGCGCGGTGGAGCCGGTGGTTCCCTGATCGAGCGCGAGGACGAAGCGGCGCGCGGTCACCGGCCGAGCGCCGCCTTGGCCAGGTCCGGGCGATCGGTGATCACGATGCCGACCCCGTGGCCGACGAAGCGCTCGATGGCGTCGCGCTCGTTCACCGTCCACACCCCGAGGGTGAGGCCGGCCAGCCGCGCCTGCCGCGCGACCTCGGCGGTCACGGTGCGCTGCTCGAGCCCGACGAAGACGACGCCGGCCTGGCGGAGCGCCTGGAGCTCCGGCTCGATCGCGGGGGCGGGCAGCGCCCGCGCGGAGTAGAGGGCCCCGGTGCGCGCCTCCGGACGGAGCTGGCGCAGCCGCCGCCAGGTCTCCCCCTCGAACGACATCACGATCGCGAAGGACGTGAACCGGTAGCGGTCGAGGACCGCGAACACCTTCTCCTCGATGCCGGGGTAGCGCCGCCGCTGCGCGTCGGTCTTGATCTCGAGCAGCATCTGCCGCTTGCCCGACGCGGCGAGGGCCACCACCTGGTCCAGGGTCGGCACCGGCTCCGCGGTGACCGCCCCGCCCCGGTCCTTGAGCCGCAGCGCCCCGAGCTCGGCCGCGGTGCGCTCCCGCACCGGCCCGCTCCCGGTGGTGGTGCGCTCGAGGGTGGCGTCGTGGATCACCATCACCTCGCCGTCGCGGCTCAGGTGCACGTCCAGCTCGAGATAGTCGACGCCCAGCGCGAGCGCGTTGCCGAAGGCGAGCAGGCTGTTCTCCGGCCAGAGGGCCGCCCCGCCCCGGTGGGCCGCGAAGAGGGGCGCGATCATGTCGGGCGCCGCCGCGCTCACGGTGCCGAGCACCGCGGAGACACCGCCCAGGGCGAGGCCCCAGAGCAGGAGCCCTCTCACTTGTCGCTCTCCACCAGGCCCTTCACGAACCAGCGCTGCATGAAGACGATGATCGCCACCGGGGGCAGCAGGGCCATCATCGCCCCGGCCATGATGAGGTTCCAGGTGGGCAGGTCGGTGCCGCTGCGCGGAATGAGGTGCTCGAGCCCGATCACCACCGTGCGCATCGCCTCGGTGTTGGTGATCATGAGCGGCCACAGGTACTGGTTCCAGCCGAAGATGAACAGCACCACGAAGAGCGCCGCGATGTTGGCCCACGACAGCGGCAGCAGGAACCGGAACAGGAAGCGCAGCGGGCCCGCCCCGTCGAGCTGGGCCGCCTCCGCCAGCTCGTTCGGGATCGTCAGGTAGAACTGGCGGAACAGGAAGGTGGCGGTGGCGGAGGCCATGAGGGGCACGGTCAGCCCCTGGTAGGTGTTGAGCCAGCCCAGGGTGCCGATGACCTCGTAGGTGGAGACGAGCCGCACCGGCACCGGGAGCATGAGGGTCACGAAGATCATCCAGAAGCAGACCATGCGGCCGCGAAAGCTGAAGTACACGACCGCGAACGCGGACAGCATCGAGATGATGATCTTGCCCACCGCCACCGTCACCGCCATCACCGCGCTGTTGAACAGCATGACGCCCATGCCGGACTTGCGCCACGCCTCGGTGTAGTTCTCCACCAGGTGGGTGGACGGCAGGAGCCGCGGCGGCCGCTGCACCACCTCCTTCAGGTCCTGGGTGGAGACGACGAAGGCGAAGTAGAGCGGGAACACCACCACCGCGATGCACGCGATCAGGAGCGCGTGGACGAGCAGCGAGCCTCCCCGGGCTCGCTCCCGCCGCGGGGCGTCGGCCGCGCGCGCCCGCACCTGCGCCTGCTCGAGCTGCGTGGTGCCGACCGCGCTCACGCTTCGCCTCTCGATCCGGGCCACCGGCGATCCGCGCTCATCGGTAGGTGACCTTTTTCTCGGCGAAGCGGAACTGGAGCACGGTGAGGCCGATGACCATGGCCATCAGGATCACGGTAGAAGGTGATCGGCGAGACGAGGGGGAACACGATGGCGGTGAAGCGCCGGATCGGGCCGGCCCCGTCCACGTCCGCCGCCTCGATCACCGACGCCGGGATGGCGAGGAGCCCCGCGATGTAGAACGCGATGTTGTAGCCGAGGTGGGTCCACGCGGTGGCCACGATCACCAGGATCATGGCCACCCAGCTCTTGAGCAGCCAGTTGAACTGGTAGTCGGTCACGAAGGAGAGGAAGTAGGGCAGGATCCCGTAGGCGGGATGGAAGATGAACAGGAAGATGATGCCCGCCACCGCGGGCGCGATGCCGTAGGGCCACAGCAGCAGGGTGCGGTAGACCGCGAGCCCGCGGATCTTCTGGGTGGCGAGGCCGGCCAGGACCAGCGAGCCCAGCACCGCGAGGGCGGTCACCCCGCCCGCGAACAGGAACGAGCTCACCACGCTCGCGTAGTAGTCGGGATCGGCCAGGAGCTTGGTGAAGTTGTCCAGGCCGACGAAGGTGGACTTGTCCCCGAACGGGGAGACCCGGTAGAAGGAGAGCTGCAGCGACTTCAGCGCGGGCCAGAAGAAGAAGAGCACGGTGACCACCATCTGGGGGGCCACCAGCACGTATGGAAGCCACCGGCTCTTGAAGACCGTCCGCGGCATCGGCGACCGGACGCGCTACTGCTTGTTCGCGGCCGCGAACTCTTTCAGCATCTCGTTGGACTTGGCCACCGCGTCGTCGAGGCCCTGCTTGGCCGTCTTCTTGCCCGCGAAGACGTTCTCCATCTCGGCCTCGATCACGTCGCGGATCTGGGTGAAGTTCCCGAGGCGCAGCCCCTGGCTGTTCGGGGTCGCGGTGCCCTTCGTGAGCTGGGCGAACGCGGTGTACTGGTCCGGGTTCTTCTTGAAGTGGTAGCCCGCCTCCAGGTTCTTCACCGCGCTGTTGGAGATGGCGAGGTAGCCGGTGGTCACGTGCCACCACATCTGCTGGTTGGTGTCGGAGACGAACTTGAGGAAGCGGGCGGTCCCCCGGTTCTCCGGCGCCGGCTTGCCCTTCATCACCCAGAGGGTGGCGCCGCCGATGATCGACGTGGCCCGCTTGTAGGGAGCCCCGTAGTGCGGGAGCTGGCCGGTCCCCCACTTGAAGCTCGCGCCCTTCGTGAAGCCGCCGATCAGCGCGGACGACTGCATGTAGATGCCGCACTCCCCGCTGAGGAACTTGGGATCCGCGTCGCCCCGCCGCCCACCGTAGGAGAAGACGTTCTCCTTCTGCCACGCCGCGAGCTGGGCCAGATGCTTCACCCCGAACTCCTGGTTGATGAGGAGCTGGGTGTCGAGGCCGTCGAAGCCGTTGTGCTTGCTCGCGAACGGCTGGTCGTGGAGCGCGTGCATGTTCTCGACCTGGACCCACGAGGGCCAGCCGGTGGAGAAGCCGCACTTGGTGGCCCCCGAGGCGATCAGCTTCTTGCTGTACTCCTCGACCTGCTTCCAGGTCTGGGGCGGCTTGCTCGGATCGAGTCCCGCCTTCTGGAAGGCGTCCTTGTTGTAGTACAGGATCGGGGTCGAGGAGTTGAACGGCATGGAGTAGAGGTTGCCGTCCTTCGAGTAGTAGCCCACCACCGGCGCGATGAAGTCCTTCCAGTCGACCGCGATCTCCTGCTCCTTCATGAGCTGGTAGACCGGCAGGATCGCCCCCGAGAGCATCATGGTCTGGGTGCCGACCTCGAACACCTGCACGATGTGGGGAGCCTGGCGCTGGCGGTAGGCCGCGATGGCGGCGGTGAGCGTCTCCGCGTAGTTGCCCTTCTGCAGCGGCTTCACCTCGTACTCGCCCTGGCTCTCGTTGAACTGCTTCACCAGCGCGTTGACCGCGTCGTTGAGCTGGCCGGTCATGGCGTGCCAGAACTGGATCTCGGTCTTGGCGAGGGCGGGCGCGGCCGGGACCAGGAGCAGCGCGGCGCCGACCAGCAGCGCGGCGACCGCCGACCACCAGGACGTCTTCGTCTGTCGCATGAGTGACCTCCGGGTTGTCAGGGTAGCGATTCGGGGTCTCGATCGGGCTGCGCGGCGGTGACGTTCTCGCGACGCCCCCGGCGGCGCTCGGAACTATAGCACCATTGACGCGCGGCCGGGAAGCGGCGGGCGGCTACGGTCGCTTCTCGTACACCGCGTTCTTGCCGGTCACCGCGGAGCGGGCGTAGAGCTCCCGCTTGTCCGAGCTGGGGGTGAAGGTGGTGATCACGGACTGGCTGCCGATCTTGTAGTCGATCTCGACCGCCTCGTCGGAGGCGTGGTAGCGGCCGGTGTAGCGCGGGCCGTTCCGCCTGGCCAGGGCCACCTGGCCCTCGCGGTTGAACTCGAGCCAGTCCTGCGCGCCCCCGTCCGGGTCCCGCAGCAGCTCCCAGCGCCCGACGAGCCAGGCCTGGTCGGCCGCCCGCACCGGCGCCGCCGCGAGCAGCAGAAGCGAGAGGAGGGCCACCGCGACGCCGAGGCGGCGCCGCGTCATGCGCGCTGCCGGAAGCGGCGGCTGCGCTCGACGTGCTGGGAGTAGGCCTCGAGCTCCGCGTCGAGCCTGCGCTTGGACCAGCCGCCCAGCTCGGCCATGCGCGCCGCGATGGGCTCCGCGCAGTCGAGGCCCTGGCAGCGGCTCTGGCCGATGCCGGTGCGGCGCAGCAGCACGTCCTGCAGCGAGACCGCCAGCTCCTCGCGGAGGGCGTGGTGGAGCTGGGCCACGATCTCGGGATTGCTCGGGCACAGGCGCTCGAAGCCGTCGGGCAGCTTGCGCCCCAGCTCGAGCACGCGCGGATAGGCACGACCGTAGGTCTCCACCAGCGTGCGCAGTGTACCGCGCGAGAGCCCGGTGGCCGCCATCTCTTCGGAGACGTCCATCCACACCCGCGCCTCGATCTTGCCCACCTCCTCGTCCACGCCGTCGAGGGTGAGCCGCGCGGTGCGCGGGGCTAGGCCGCGGCCGAGCACCCGCATGACCCGGTTGCCCACGTCCTCCGCCAGACTGCGGAAGCAGGTGAGCTTGGTGCCGGTCACCGAGAAGAAGCGGCCGTCGGGCCCCTCCGGGATCACCTTGTGCTCGCGCGAGACCCGGGACGCCGGGGCCCCCGGCTCGAAGGAGAGCGGCCGCACGCCCGCGTAGGTGTAGGAGACGTTCTCGAAGGTGGCCCGCTTGTCGGGCAGCACCTTGGCCACTTCTTCCAGAAGGTAGGTCACTTCCTCGCGGGTCGCCCACAGCCGGTCCGGATCGCCCTCGAAGTCGGTGTCGGTGGTGCCGACCAGGGAGAACTCGCGCCACGGGATGACGAAGATCATCCGCTCGTCGCGGGCCGAGAGGTACACCGCCCGGTCGGTCATGCGTGGGAGCAGGCAGTGGATGCCCTTGGTGGTGCGCACCACCCGCGGGCTCCGGTCGGCCACCTTCGCCATCGCGCGCACCCGGTCCACCCAGGGCCCCGCGCAGTTGACGATGGTGGCGGCTCGCACGAGCTGCACCTGGCCAGACAGCAGGTCGCGCACCTTCACCCCGTCGATCCCGCGCCGGCCCGGCACGAACTCCTCGACCTCGCAGTAGTTGAAAGTCCGCGCGCCGTGCCGCGCCGCCGAGAGCACGTTCTCCAGGCAGAGCCGCTCCGGATAGAGCAGCAGGTCGTCGAAGTAGTAGCCCGCCCCGCGCAGGTCCTCCGCCCGCACCGAGGGCTCCATGGTGAGGGCGTCGACCGGACGGAGCACTCGGTACCGCTCGGTGGTCTTGCCCGGGGTGAGCAGGTCGTAGAGCCACATGCCGATGCGCACCGTGATGAGGCCGCGCGGCGCGCCGCGGTAGATCGGCACCAGGAAGGGCAGGGGGCGGACGAGGTGCGGGGCGAGCCGCTCGAGCGTCCTCTTCTCGCGCAGCGACTCGCGCACCAGCTTGAAGTCGCCCAGCTCGAGGTAGCGGAGCCCGCCGTGGATCAGCTTGGAGGACTTCGACGACGTGCCGGAGGCGAAGTCGCCCTTGTCGAAGAGCGCGACCGACGCACCGCGCAGGGCCAGGTCGCGCGCCACACCCGCCCCCGCCATGCCGCCGCCGATCACCACGGCGTCCAGCGCGGCGCCGTCGAGCCCAGCCAGTCGGTTCGCGGGCACGCTCACTCGATCACTCCACCAGGTCCCGGACCGATCGTACCACGTGGTCGGGAGCGACCGCGGCGATTCGGGGGTCGTCCGGGCGCGTGACGCCGCTCAGCACCAGCACGGTGCCGAGCCCGAGCCGCCGGCCCATCACGATGTCGGTCTCGATGCGATCGCCCACGATGGCCGCGTCGCGGGCGGGGACGCCCAGCGCGGCGAGCGCCACCTCCAGGATGATCGGCGACGGCTTGCCCACTATGGTCTCCACCCTGCGATCCGTCACCGCCTCCACCGCCGCGATCATCCCCGCGCAGTCCGGGATCTCGCCGCCCTCCACCGGGCAGGTGCGATCGGGATTGGTGGCGATGAGCCGTGCCCCCTGCTTCACCGCCTGGAGCGCGATGTTCAGCTTCGCGTAGTCGAAGGTGCGGTCGAAGGCGATCACCACCCAGCGCACTCGCTCGTCGTGCCGCACCTCGAAGCCGTGGGCGCGCATCTCGTCCAGCATCGGCGGCTCGCCGATCACGAAGACCGGCGCGCCGGGGTCCCGGTCGCGCAGGTAGCGCGCGAGCACCAGCGAGGAGTTGATGACGTCGTCCGGCGCGGCGGGCACCCCCAGGCGGGTGAGCTTGGCCGCGTACTCCGCGCGGGTCTGGAGCGGCTTGTTGGAGAGGAACGCCACCCGGCGGCCCGCCGCGCGCAGCGCCGCGATGGCCGCGTCGGCCCCGGGGATCAGCCGCTCGCCGAGGTAGATCGTCCCGTCGAGGTCGAAGAGCCAGCCGCGGTAGGGGAGCTTGGGAAGCACTACCTCAGCAGCGGGACGACGGCGGCCTGGGCGAGATCGAACAGCGGGCCCGGCGCCACGCCGAGCTGCACCACGCCCCAGAGCGCGACGGCGAGCGCGAGCGCCCCCGAGAACGAGGGGGCGAGCACGGTGGGCGCGCCCTCCGGCTCCCGCATGTACATGTAGACGATGAGACGCAGGTAGTAGTAGGCGGCGACCGCGGAGTTGAGCACCCCGATCACGGCCAGCCACACGTAGCCCGACTTCACCGCGGCTCCGAACAGATAGAACTTGCCCACGAAGCCCGCGGTGGGCGGGATGCCGACCAGCGAGAGCAGGAACACCGAGAGCGCGACCGCGATCAGCGGATGCCGCGCCGCGAGCCCGCCGAAGTCGTCGAGCCGCACCGCCTCCTGCCCCGCCCGCTCGAGCAGGAGGATCGTCCCGAAGGCCCCCGCGGTGGTGAAGGTGTACGCGAGCAGGTAGAAGAGCACGCTGCCGTTGCCGAAGGCGCCGCCCGCCACCACCCCCACCAGCATGTAGCCCACGTGGGCGATCGAGGAGTAGGCGAGCATGCGCTTCAGGTTCTGCTGGGCGAGGGCCACCACGTTGCCCACCGTCATGGTGAGCGCGGCGACCACCCACAGCAGCATCGGCCAGTCCACCGGGGCGCCGCGCACCGCGGTGAGGAGCACCCGCAGGAGCGCGGCGAAGGCGGCCGCCTTGGAGCCGGTGGCGATGAACGCGGTCACCGAGGTGGGGGCGCCCTCGTACACGTCGGGCGCCCACATGTGGAAGGGCACCGAGGAGATCTTGAAGCCGAAGCCCACCAGCAGGAGGCCGAGCCCGATCACCAGCATCGGATCGCGGCCCGCCCCCGCCGCCACCGCGTTGGCGATGCGGTCGAGGTTGGTGGTGCCGGCGGCCCCGAAGATGAGGGCGATGCCGTAGAGGAAGAAGCCGGAGGCGAAGGCCCCGATCAGCAGGTACTTCATGGAGGCCTCGCCCGCCTCGAGGCGGGTGCGGAAGAAGCCGGCCAGCACGTAGAGCGAGATCGACATGGTCTCGAGGCCGAGGAAGACGATGATCAGGTCGCCCGCCGAGGCCATCAGCATCATGCCGAGGGAGGAGAGCAGCACCAGGATGTAGAACTCGCCCGCCTCCTGGCCCTCGCGTCGGATGTAGTCCATCGAGAGCAGGAGGACGAGCCCCGTCGCGTAGCCGATCACGATGTTGAAGAAGAGGGCGTAGGCGTCCAGCACCACCATCCCGCGGAAGCCCCGCAGGTCGGCCCCGCCGGTGGAGAAGGTCATCCAGTAGGTGACGATCAGGGCCGCCACCACCCCGAGCGCGCTCACGAAGCCCAGGTGGTCCTTGCGCTCCCGCGGGGGAAGCAGGTCGAGGACCAGCACCACGCCCGCGGTGAGGGCGATGACCAGCATCGGCAGGATGGGCCGCAGGTCGACGGACGGAAAGACCAGCGCGGGGAGCGCGGGGTTCATCGCGTCACGACAGCACGGGGCGGCGTCAGCCGGGCCGAGGTCGCCTGCGCCTTGGTCTGGACCTGGGTGATGAGGGCCTGCACGCTCGGCTCGGTCATGGTGGTGAAGGTGGTCGGGTACACCCCGATCCACACGATGAAGAGCAGCACCGGCAGGAGCACCGCCCACTCGCGGAGGCTCAGGTCGGTGAGGCGCCGGTTGGCCTCCGAGGTCACCTCGCCGAAGCACACCCGCTGGTACATCCAGAGCAGGTACACCGCCGCGAAGATGATGCCGCTCGCGGCGAGCACCGCCGCGAGCCGGTGCACCTGGAAGGTGCCGAGCAGGATGAGGAACTCCCCCACGAAGCCGTTCAGGCCGGGCAGCCCGAGCGAGGACAGGCACACGATCAGGAACAGCGCGCTGAAGGCGGGGATCACCTTCCAGAGCCCGCCGAAGTCGACGATGAGCCGGGTGTGCCGCCGCTCGTAGATCATGCCGACCATGAGGAAGAGCGCGCCGGTGCTGAGCCCGTGGCTCACCATCTGGATGATGCCGCCCACCATGCCCTGCGGGGTCAGGGTGAAGATGCCCAGCACCACGAAGCCCAGGTGGCTCACGCTCGAGTAGGCCACCAGCTTCTTGATGTCCGGCTGCACGGTGGAGACCCACGCCCCGTAGAGGATCCCGATGATCGAGAGGGTGAAGACCCACGGGGCCCACGTCATGCTCGCCTGCGGGAACAGCGGCAGGCAGAAGCGCAGGAAGCCGTAGGTCCCCATCTTCAGGAGCACGCCGGCCAGGATCACGCTGCCCGCGGTGGGCGCCTCCACGTGGGCGTCCGGCAGCCAGGTGTGGAACGGGAACATCGGCACCTTGATCGCGAACGCGAGCGCGAAGGCCAGGAAGAGCAGGTCCTGGGTCAGCCCGCCCGGGCTGACGAAGCGCACCAGCACCGGAAGGTCGAAGGTGTAGACGTTGGTGGCCGCCCCGTGCTGGAAGTAGACGAACAGGATGGCCACCAGCATCAGGAGCGAGCCGGCGAGAGTATAGAGGATGAACTTGACCGCCGCGTAGACGCGATTCGGCCCGCCCCAGATCCCGATGATGAGGTACATCGGGATCAGCATCGCCTCCCAGAAGACGTAGAAGAGGAAGAGGTCGAGGGCCACGAAGACCCCGAGCATCCCCGTCTCCAGGAGGAGCATGGTGATCGCGAACTCCTTCCAGCGCGACTCCACCGACGTCCACGAGGAGAGCAGCACCAGCGGCATCAGGAAGGTGGTCAGCAGCACCAGCAGCACGCTGATGCCGTCCACCCCCACGTGGTAGGTGACCCCGAGCGAGGGGATCCAGGCCCGCTGCTCCACGAACTGGTAGTCCGCCGACGCGGCGTCGAAGCGGAAGTACACCGGCAGCGAGACCACGAAGGTCACCAGGGTCGTCCCCAGCGTGACCAGCTTGGTGACGCGCTCCTGGCGCCGGGGCAGCAGCAGCAGGAGGATCGCCCCGACCATCGGGACGAAGGTGACGAGCGTGAGAAGATACGCCATGCGGGCTAGCGGCGCGCGAGCAGGTAAGCGACCACCGCGACCGCGCCCAGCAGGATGCCGAGCGCGTAGTTCATCACGTAGCCGGTCTGCACCCGACGGAGCCCGCGGGCCCAGCCCGCCACCAGGGTCGCCACCCCGTTCACGATGCCGTCGACGACGCCGGGATCGAAGACGCGGGCCAGCCAGAGCGAGAGATGGTAGATCGGCTTCACGAAGAGCGCGTCGTAGATCTCGTCCACGTAGTACTTCTCGATCAGCAGCTTGTGGAGCGGGTTGCGCACCACCCCGATGGAGGCGGCCCGCACCGGGGTGCGGCCGTAGACCATCCAGGCCAGCGCCACCCCCGCGATGGCCACGATGGCCGAGAGCACCAGCAGGGTGAACGCCACCCCCGCGCTGTGCTCCGCCTCGTCCAGCGGCAACACCGGCGCGAGGAAGTGGGAGAACGCGGTGCCCTGCGAGGAAGGAATGCCCACCGCGAGGCCCGCGACCATCGTGAGGACCGCGAGCACGATCAGCGGGATGGTCATCACCGCGGGCGACTCGTGGATGTGGTGCGCCACCTCCTTCGGCATGCGCGGGCCCCCGAAGAAGGCGAGGAACACGAGCCGGAAGGTGTAGAAGGCGGTCATGAACGCGCCGATCACCAGCATCGCCCACAGGAAGTAGTGGTGCTCGTGGAACGCCGCGCCGAGGATCTCGTCCTTCGAGAAGAAGCCGGCGAGCGGCGGGACGCCGGCGAGGCCGAAGGCCCCCACCAGGAACGTCACGGTGGTGGTCATCATGCGCGGGGCGAGGCCGCCCATCTTGCGCAGGTCCTGCTCGCCGGAGAGCCCGTGGATCACGCTGCCCGCGCCGAGGAAGAGCAGGGCCTTGAAGAAGGCGTGGGTCACCAGGTGGAAGATGCCGGCCGCGTACGCGCCGACTCCCACCCCCACGAACATGTAGCCGAGCTGGCTGATGGTGGAGTACGCGAGCACCCGCTTGATGTCGGTCTGCACGAGCCCGATGGAGGCCGCGAAGAGCGCGGTGAGCCCGCCCACCCACGCGACGATCTCGAGGGAGAGCGGCGCCATCTCGAAGAGCTTGTGGCAGCGCGCCACCATGTAGACGCCCGCGGTCACCATGGTGGCGGCGTGGATGAGGGCCGAGACCGGGGTCGGGCCCTCCATCGCGTCGGGCAGCCAGGTGAAGAGCGGCAGCTGGGCCGACTTGCCGACCGCGCCCATGAAGAGGAGGAGCGCGATGGCCAGGTAGGTGTTGGTGGAGACGCTCGCGTCGGCCTTGGCGAAGACCTCGCCGTAGTTCAGGGTGCCGAAGGTGACCCAGATCAGCATGATGGCGAGGCCGAAGCCGAAGTCCCCCACCCGGTTGACGATGAAGGCCTTCTTGCCCGCGTCGGTCGCCGACTTCCTCTCGTACCAGAAGCCGATCAGCAGGTACGAGCACAGGCCGACCGCCTCCCAGAACACGTAGAGGACGAGGAAGTTGCCCGCGAGCACCAGCATCACCATCGAGAACACGAAGAGGTTCAGGTAGGTGAAGAAGCGGGCGTAGCCCTCGTCGTCGTGCATGTAGCCGGCGGAGTAGAGGTGGATGAGGAAGCCCACTCCGGTCACCACCAGCAGCATCACCGCGGTGAGCTGGTCCACCTGCGCGGTGACCGCGGCCTTGAAGGGTCCCGCGACCACCCACGGGAACAAGTCGCCGGTCCAGGTCTCGCCGTGCCAGACCCGGAGGAACACGAGGCACGCGGTCACGAACGAGGCGAAGAGGGCCGGAACCGCGATCCAGTGCGCCTTGTGCCCGATGAAGCGCCCGAACAGGGCGTTGATCAACGTGCCGAGCAGCGGGAACAGCGGGATCAGCCAGACGAGTCGTGACATGAGCTCGGGTGCAAACCCGCAACACTCTAAGCGGAACGGGGTGGGGGTGTCAAGGTTGCGACGGGCCGGCGCCGTCGCGCAACCGCGGCTCCACGAAGCGGAAATACATGAACGGAATCAGGTAGAACAACAGCAGGTGACCGGAGAGCAGCCGCACGCTCGCCGCGCCCTCGTCGCCCAGCCGCAGGCAGAGCACGAGGTTCATCAGCACGTAGGCGATCACCGCCACCGCCGCGTGCTTCGGCCCCCGCGGAATCTGGGCCAGCAGCGCCCGCCACTCCACCATCCGCACCGTCCCCTGCCCGCGCGCGGGCGCGCCCGACTCGCGCAGGCGCACGATCATGGCGGCCAGCAGGACGAACGCCCCCGCGAGCAGGACGAGCGCGATCGCGGCCGCGTAGGCGGGCGGGAACGGGGTGAAGGTCGAGAGGTGGAGCGCCGCGCTGACCACGAAGCCGGCGGTGGCGGTTGCGCGGAAAATCTTGCCCCAATCGACGCTCGTGGACACGGGTCCCTGTCTAGCATAAATGGGGGCCCCCCTTCTGATTCGCTCGGCTCGCCTTCGGCTCGCCTCGCCAAGCTTCGGCCGCGGGCGGCCGCGGGCGACCCGGGTTCTGCGGTCGGCCCGTTCGATCTCGGCCGGTCTCGCGCGCAAAATCTAGGTTGGGGGCGCTCCGGCTGCTACCATCGTCCCGTGGCACGGTCGCGGGTTCGGATCTGGCTGATCATCTTCTTCGTGCCCATCCTCCTGATGCTGGGCGGGATCGGCTATCTCGCGTGGCGCCAGAGCGTGCCCGCGGTGCGCGTGGAGTTCTCCCCGGTGCCGAAGTTCATCGGCGTGCGCACGCCGATCACGCTCGATCTGCGCGCGCGCCGCGGCGGGGTGCAGTCGGTGGACGTGCGGCTGCTGCAGGGCGGCACCCGTGTGAACGTGGCCCAGCAGACCTTCTCCGGCACGCCGAGCAACGAGCAGCGCGTGCAGCTCATCGTGGCCGGCGGCACCCTCGGGCTCCGCGAGGGCGCGGCCACCCTCGAGGTGCGGGCGCGCGACGGCTTCTGGCGGCCGATCCGGGTGGACGACCGCACCATCGCGAGCCTGCCGGTCGT
>WNFG01000338.1_pt1 | contig 45748 bp, 38 predicted proteins | sample 5400431 | NCBI WGS metagenome assembly WNFG01 (sample SAMN13153346, study PRJNA577476) | soil metagenome | isolation source: 120 cm saprolite under Douglas fir tree site 2 hole 3 replicate 2 | place: USA:California | collected 2015-04-18
TTTTTCTGAACGAGGGGCCGGGCCGCGGTGTCTATAGGTAAAGAGGTAACAGAGGCGTGACAGGAGCATGCGTGAGTGCGCTGATTGCAAGAGCTGAAGCGCGCAGCCCCGAGGCGGGGCTTGGCGAGCGCATCGCTGAAAATCAGCGGCGCGTCTTTCAGATCGCATACAGCGTCCTGGGCAATGCGGCCGACGCGGAAGACGTCGCGCAAGAAGCATTCCTGCGGGCCTGCCAGAAGTCTGGGTTGCTGCGGGACACGGAGAAATTCCGCGGGTGGGTGAACCGCATCGTTTTCCGGCTGGCGTTGAACCGGCAGAGAGGACACCGGCGACGGCTGGCGCGAGACACGGCGTGGCAGATGAACGAGACGCGAGCGATGGTGGACGGCGTGAAGGACGCGGAGCAACAGGTGCTGGTGGAGCGGCTCCGGAGAGAAATAGAGCGCTTGCCGAAGAAACTGCGAAGCGTCTTGCGGCTTTCGCTGGTTGAAGAAATGGAAGCCGCCGATGTCGGAGCGGTGCTTGGAATTCCAGCAGGGACGGTGCGGTCGCGGCTGCACACGGCGCGAAAACTTTTGTTGGAAGTGATGAAATGAAAAGTGCATGCGAAAAATGGAAAGATCCGTTGCGGGAGGCCGCATTGACGGGTGCCGCGGCAAAGGATCTTGAGGAGCATCTGCGAAGCTGCGCGAAATGCTCGGGTGAGCTGGACGAGGTTCGGGCGCGCGCGGCGCGATTGGATGCGCTGCTGCCGCTGGTGGCGCGTGGGGCAGAGCCTTCGGCGGATTTCCGGGCGCGAGTGCTGGCTGCGGCTGGGGCCGCGCGTGAAGGAAAGCGCGCGAGACGGTGGCGAGTGTGGACGCTAGCCGGAGCGGCCGCTGTGGTTGTGGTGGTTCTGATGATTGGCGTGGCCTTGCAGCGGAGAACGGCGCGAATGATTCCCGGGGACGAACTTGCCGCGGCGCAGAAACTGGCGGAATGGCGAGCGCCCAGCGATGGTCTGCTGGTGACTCCAGGGCAGGAGATTTTGCGGACGATGCCGAGACTCGGAGAATCTTATTTGAATGTTCCGGTGAAGACGGATGAGGAGGAATAAATGAGGACGCGAGTACTCTGCATTTGCGCAATGTTTCTTTTCGCGGCGGGCGCGATCCGCGCTCAGCAGCCCGATCAGGATCCGATCGGGCAGAGTTTCTTTGCGCCGGAACTGGTGATCCAGCACCAGGAAGCGATTGGGCTGAGCGCGGAGCAAAAAGAGTATTTCAAGACGGAAATCCGCCAGGCGCAGTTGAAATTCACCGAACTGCAATGGAAGCTGCAGGATGAAATGGAGAAGCTGGTGGCGCTGGTCAAACAGCCGCACGTGGACGAGCAGCAGGTTCTTGCGCAATTGGAAAAGCTGCTGGCCGCGGAGCGCGAAGTCAAAAGGCAACAAGTGACGCTGCTGGTGCGAATCAAGAACAAATTGACGCCGGAACAGCAGGGAAAGCTCTCTGAACTGCGAGGTAAGCCGGCGAGCAAATAGGGAAGAGGAGCAGGTCACCGCGCCTCTGCAGAGTCGTCACACTCGTGTGCCGCTTGATCTGATGGATCACATCGGATGCAGGCCGGCGGCGGCCGCGAACGCAGCTTGTCGTTCGCTTTGCGCAGGAGCTTGTGCGTCTGCCACGCTGACGACGGGCGCAATCACGGCTGGATAAGTCGCATAGAGCGCCATGCCTGTCAAAAGCGTTCCTGCGAGAAGATTTCCGAGGGTGACGGGCAGCAAGTTCCAGAGAAGCGCCTGGCCTAAGGAAATGGGCGCGCCAAGCATCATGCCGGAGGGAATCAGGTACATGTTGACGACGGAGTGCTCGAACCCGAGTGCGAAGAACGTCATGATGGGAAGCCACATGGCGGTAATTTTTCCGACGGTAGACCTCGAGACCATGGCCAGCACCGCCCCGATGGTCACCATCCAATTGCAGAGAACGGCTTTCACCATGGCCGTGGCCCACCCACTGTAGCCGAGTGCCATGTAAGCCAAAGTTTTCTTTTGCGCGGCTTGTTTCAGAAGATCGGCGACCGCGCCGCCATTGCCCGTGCGCCAGTTGGTGATCGCCAGATAAAAAAGCGCGGCGTAGAGCACGCTGCCGATCAAGTTGCCGAGATACACCCAGCCCCAATTGCGAAGCAACTTCGTGATGCGGACCGTGCCGGCCATCACGCCTGCGGGCAGCAAAGCGAAATTCCCGGTGACTAATTCGAGGCCGAGCAATGCGAGCATGACGAACCCAACGGGGAATAAAATCGCTCCGACAATCGGAGGCAAACCTTGCGAAGTAACGACGATCGCTAACGACGTCGCGTAACCGAGGAATGCTCCGGCGAGGATTCCGCGAATGAGCATGTCTCGAGCGGGCAGGTCAGATTTTCGCTTTGCTAATTGCACCGCCTCTTGTAGTAGCTCCTTAGGATTCACGTAATCTGTCATTGCTTCCTCCTCCCGCGCGAAAAACTTTCACCGCAACTTAGTCGTTACAAATAACCATTGCGTCCGTTCAAGCCGGAATGACAGCGAGCGGCAACGCGCGCTGGAACCGCCATGATGCCAATCCCGCGGTTGCTGCTGCCGTAAACAGCGGATCGCTCAGGGCCGCGTGCTCCCTGGCTTCCACATCGAAGCGATACGACTGGATGACGCCGGCAACGACATCCGGCAAAGATTCATCGCATGGCACGGTCTCTAAAATCTCTTGGCCCGCGACCGCATGGGGGCCGGTCCGTCCACCCGTGTAGATCGCGACGGCATCCACAATCTTTCCGTCAATTCTTGTCTTGAAACCTCGGAGGCCGACGTCGGCAGCCTCATGGTTGCCACAGCCCGCCGGACAGCCGGACCAATGAATCGTGAGGGGATTCACGCCGGTACCCATTTTGTTGTGCAGAGCCTCGGAGAGCGCGATCGCATGGCTCTTTGTTTCGATGAGAGCGAGATTGCAATAATCCGTGCCGACGCAAGCGACCAATCCCCGCACAAAGGGAGATGGACGAGGTGAGAGTTGTTTGAGTAGAGGTTCTTCCAGAAGCACGGCCACACGATTCGCGGGAACATTGGGAATAATGGCGTCTTGACCTGTTGTGAGACGAATTTCGCCGGTGCCATAGACTTCGGACAAACGCGCGAGCTCGTCGAGCTGATCCGGGTTGACTCTGCCAGTGGGAATGCAGAGTCCCACGGCCACCAGTCCGACCTGTTTTTGTGAACTCACACCGAGATGGTCAGCGTGCGTGGAACCGCGCATGTCCCGGCCCTGGAAAGCAAGCTCGCGGCCGAGGCGCGTAACAAGTTCGGCGCGCAAGCGGCGAACGCCCCACTCCTCAATCAGAAAGGCAAATCGGCACTTGGAGCGCGCCTCGCGCGGGCCATGATCGCGGTAAATCTTGATCAGTTCCACGACGACGGCGGCCGCTTGGAACAGTTCGACAAAAACATTCAGAGGCGAAGCGACGGTAAATCCTCCGGAGCCCATCTTTCCGCCGACCAAAACGTTGAAGCCGAGCCGGCCCGCCTTTTTCGCTGGAACGAGCGCGATATCCTGCGACTCACTGTGCGTGCAGTTGTCCATGCAACCAGTCACGGTGATGTTGAATTTTCGCGGCAGGTTGGTGAATTCCGGGTTGCCCTTGTTGCCGATGATGATGCGATCCAATTCGTGGACGACAGGAGAAGCATCGAACAATTCGTGCGGCGTCAAGCCTGCCAAAGCGCAACCGTTGATGTTGCGAACGTTGTCTATACCCGTCTGCAGCGTGCGCAGGTCCACGCCTCGCAGTTTTTCGAAGATTTCCGGCACGGTGTCGAGAGTGAAACCGCGCAGCTCCATTTGTTGCCTGGTAGTGATGTCCACAACGCTATTGCCAAGCCGCCGCGAGAGCTCGGCGATGGCGCGCAGTTGTTCACTCTTCGCAAAGCCATTGGGCATGCGAATGCGCATCATGAATTTGCCGGGCGTAGGTTTGCGGAAGAAGACACCGACCCACTTCAACAGTTCTTTTTCTGCGGGTGTGAGCGCTGCGGCGCCTCGCTGGACGATCTGGGGCAACTGATCGAGGATGCGCAGGCCGTCGCCGTTCATCGAGGCTTTGTAGCCTTCGACGGCGTTTGTGCCGACAGGGATTTGCGCGGGATCTTTGCGTTCCACCGTGGCGGAAATACAGTCGGAGTCGTGATTCACGTACGCCCCCGAGGCGCCGCCGGAAAGTTCGGACTGATGCCACCAACTGGGGAGATTTCACTGGAAGACTCACGGCAGAGACGGCCGAACTCAATGACAAAGAAGGAACAACGAAAGCAAGAAGGCCATGCCAGTAAGCCACTCGCGATGAACATGGAGAAATGGTGTCATTCTCCGGATGGTGGATGCCAACTCAAAATTTGACTTGCTTACATCAAAAAACTGAGGAGATAACATGAAGCTGGACGGTCCTCCGGCGGCTGACCCAGGCGAAGGAGTTGGAGCGCGACATTAGGATGGAGGTTTTTAGCGTTCGTCGCCGAAGCGCTTGATGTCTTCGGGGCCTTCTTTAAGGGGAGCGACGTTGCGGCCTTGGACTTGTTCGCGGATTTGGGCGACGATGTCGGGATTGGCGAGGGTGGTGATGTCGCCGGTGTCCATCTGGTTGGAGATGGCGGCGAGGACGCGGCGCATGATCTTGCCGGAGCGGGTCTTGGGCATGTCCGGGACGATGTGGACGGTTTTGGGGCGGGCAATTTTGCCGATTATGGTTTCGATGGTGGAGACGACTTTGTCCTGCATGGCTTTGGTGGCCGCAACGCCGGGCTTCAGGGAGATATAGACGACCGGGACACGGCCTTTGACTTCGTCGACGGCGGGAACGACGGCGGCTTCGGCGACTTCGGGGATGGTGAGGCAGGCGGATTCGACTTCCTTGGTGCCGAGGCGGTGGCCGGCGACGTTGATGACGTCATCGACGCGGCCGAGAATGCGGTAGTAACCGTCGGCAGAAAGAACGGCGCCGTCGGCGGCGTAGTAAGGCCAATCACGCCAGTCCTTGCTCTTGGGATTCTTGTTGTACTTTTTGTAGTATTGCGTGACGAAGCGCTGCGGGTCGCCCCAGATGGTTTGCATTATGCCGGGCCAGGGATTGCGAATGCAGATGTTGCCGGCGCTCCCGGAGCCCGCTTTCACTTCTTTGCCTTCCTCGTCCCAGATGATCGGATAGATGCCTAGCACCGCGGGACCGGTGCTGCCGGGCTTCATGAGATCGAGCGCGGGCTTAGTGCTGCAAAGGAAGCCGCCGGTTTCGGTTTGCCACCAAGTGTCGACGATGACGGCTTCGCGCTTGCCAACGGTTTCGTAATACCACTTCCAAACTTCCGGCTCGATGGGTTCGCCGACGGTGGTCATGTGCTTGAAGTGGTAGTGATAATTTTTCGGGGCATCGCCTCCGGCTTTGCGAAGCATGCGGATCGCGGTGGGGGAAGTGTGGAAAATGTTGACGTCTAGGCGCTCGGCGATGCGCCAGGGACGGCCAGCGTCGGGGAATTGCGGGACGCCTTCGTAAAGTACGCTGGTGGCGGCGAGCGCCATGGGGCCGTAGACGATGTAGGAGTGGCCGGTGATCCAACCGATGTCGGCCATGCACCAGTAGACGTCTTCGGGATGAATGTCCTGGTAATACTTGGCGGTGCCGGTGACGTAGGCGAGATAGCCTCCAGTGCGATGCTGGCAGCCTTTGGGTTTGCCGGTCGTGCCGCTGGTGTACATCAGGAATAGCGGAGCTTCGGCGTCCTGCGAGACGGGCTCGACGAGCTGGCTGCGATAGTCTTTCAGGACTTCGTCAACGAAGAAGTCGCGGCCCATGATCATGGGCGTCTCGGAAGTGTTTTTTTCCGGATAGCGTTTCCAAATGAGGACCTTGTCGATGTGCTGGCCCTCTTTCGTCGCGGTTTGGACGGCGATGTCCGCGCTCGCTTTGTGGTCCACCCACTTGCCGTTGCGATGGTAACCGTCGACGTAAATGAGAACGCGGCTGCCGGAATCGGCGGCGCGCAGGCCGCAGGCTTCGCCGCTGAACCCGCCGAAGACGACGGAGTGGACGATGCCGAGGCGCGCGCAAGCCAGCATGGTGATGGGCAGCTCCGGAATCATCGGCATGTGGATGGTGACGCGGTCGCCAGTTTTCAATCCGGCGAAATCGCGGAGCATGGCGGCGACTTCATTGACGCGTTTGTAAAGCTCCTGGTAGGTGATGACGACGGGGGATTCATTTTCCGGCTCAGGGACAAAGATCAGCGCGGCTTTGTTTTTGTGTTTGGCGAGATGGCGGTCGACGCAGTTGTAACAGGCGTTGAGTTTGCCACCGACGAACCATTTCCAGAAGGGCGGGTTGCTGGTGTCGAGCGTTTTGCGCCAGGGCTTGTCCCAATCTAGGAGAGAGGCGTAGTGGTCGAAACATTCAGGAAAACGCTTCTCGTTGAATTTTTTGACGAAGGCGGGATCGGCGAGATTCGCCTGGGCGATGAATGCCTTGGAAGGGCGGAAGAATTCTTCTTCCTTCCAGTGGACGGCGATTTGCGCTTCGGTGAGCTTTTGCTTGCCCTTGGGTGCTTTGGAATTTAGCTTCAATCCGCGGAAGAAGGAGCAGTCTGCCCACCCACTTCGTCCCAGATCCTGTGCCCGTGGGTTTCCTTCAAGAAGATAGACCCGACCACAAATGTCAGGCCGGCCACCGTCATCGGATACCACAGGCCCGCATAGATATTGCCGGTTGCCGCACACATATAGACTCCAATCAGCGGCACCAGGCCGCCAAAGACTCCATTACCTATGTGATAAGGCAACGAGAATGCAGAATACCTGATCTTTGCGGGATATGCTTCCACGAGATAGGCAGCGATTGGCCCGTAAACCATCGTGACGTAGAGTACCTGCACGAAAACCAGAAGCGTCAGCAACGGCACGTTGGGATTCGGCGCAACCGGAGCGGGAACCTGTTTCCCGCTTGCATCTGTGGTCAAAGGCGTCAAGGTTGGGGCACCTGTCGCTGGGTTCTTTTGTGACTTGAACGTGTCTACGTTATTGCCCGCCGCGTTGTGCATGGCATGGTAGATGGGGTAATAGGTGACCAGGGCCAGCAAACAGCCGGCCATGATGATCCCTTTGCGCCCGATCTTGTCAGATAGCGCCCCAAAAACCGTGAAGAATGGCATGCCGAACAACATGGCCAGCGCCACGATGATGAAGCTGGTGCGGAGATTCACCCTCAAAATCGACTGCAGGTAAAACAATGCATAGTATTGGCCGGTGTACCACACCACGCCCTGTCCCGCCGTCGCCCCCAGCAGCGAGATCAGGAAGAGCTTGAAGTTTGGCCACTGCGTGAAGGCTTCCTTCAGCGGCTGCGCCGAACTCATGCCCGTGCTCTTGATCTGGGCAAAGATGGGCGACTCCTTCATCCTAAGACGGATGTAAAGCGAGATCATGACCAGGATGACGGAAAGCAGGAAGGGAATGCGCCAGCCGTAGCTCTGGAAATTTGCTGGCGTCATGTAGAACTGAAGGAGGATCACAGTGATAACGGAAAAAAACAGGCCCAGCGTAGCCGTTATCTGAATATAGCTGGTCCAGTAGCCTCTCTTGTTGTCGGGAACGTGCTCGGCGACATAGATCGCGGCGCCTCCGTATTCCCCGCCCAACGCGAGTCCCTGAAAGACACGAATGGCGATCAGAGCAATGGGAGCAAACCAACCGGCCGTGGCGAAAGTGGGCATCAGGCCGATGAGAAAGGTTCCAAAGCCCATCACCGTGAGCGTGACCAGGAAGGCATACTTGCGGCCTACCAGGTCGCCTATTCTTCCAAAGAAGAGCGCCCCAAACGGGCGCACCATGAATCCAACGGCGAAGGTAGAAAGGTAGGCGATATAAGCGAACGTGGCGTTTCCCTGTGGATAGAATTTCAAGGAGAGGACCGCGGCGAGGCTGCCGAAAATATAGAAGTCGTACCACTCGATCATCGTCCCCACGGATGAGGCAAGAATCACTCCCCAGATGTTGGGTGCGGCGGTGCCGCCCATTGGAATCGCGTCTGCTCGGTTGGCCATGCTTCCTCCTGTTAACTACCACTTGGGTACGCGGCGTGGCGCAGACCGTCGCTTGACAGGCGAGACTGCGAGACACACCTCTATTTCGCCGACTGCTCCCTCCCTCTGTATCCCCCTCTGACTCGCCTTTGGGGTGCGAGCCAGGCCGGGAGGGGCTCTGGAACGCCCCGTTCATATACGGGTCGGGGTTGGTTGTCAAGAAATGACTTGGCGCAAATTCGGAACGATCAGGAGGCAGACCGCTCCGGCGAACCACTCCACTTTCTCCCGAACAAGAGGCGGGGCCCTCCTTTGGAGGACGAACCGCATTCGTGATAAAACTTTTGTTTGAACCTGCACAACGCCATTTTCCTGTTTTTCGCGGGGGCCCTCGGCGGCGCGATCAACGCGGTGGCTGGCGGAGGGAGTTTTGTCGCTTTTCCCGCGCTGCTGTTCACCGGAGTGCCGCCCATCCCGGCGAACGCCACCAATACGCTTGCCCTTTGGGTGGGAACAACCGCGAGCGGCGGAGCGTATCCCCAGAAGCTGAACATTCCGCGCCGCGTCATGATTCCGCTGGTGTTGACCAGCATCATCGGAGGACTGGCGGGGGCATTTCTCTTGATCAAAACGCCCGCGCAAACTTTTCTGCGCATTCTTCCCTGGTTGCTCCTGGGCGCGACGCTGCTCTTTGCCTTCGGCAAGCATCTGACCGGGCGCATTTCCGCGCGCATCTCGCACGACGCATCGAATGCAGCGGTGACGGGCGCTTCGATCTTCGAGTTGCTGGTGGCGGTCTACGGAGGCTACTTCGGCGGCGGGATTGGGATCATGAACTTGGCGATGCTCGCGGCCATGGGCATGACCGATATCCATGCGATGAACAAGCTCAAGGTGATTCTCGGCGGCATCATCAATGGTGTCGCCACCGTCATGTTTATCGCCATGAGAGCGATCCTGTGGCCCCAGGGAATCGTGATGACAGTCGGCGCACTCCTGGGCGGTTATTCCAGCGCGCACTATGCACAAAAACTGCCGCAGTCTTGGATACGCGCTTTTGTCATTCTGGTGGGAACGGCCATGACCATCTACTTTTTTATTCGCGGCTATCGTTAGACGCCACCGCGCAGCTTTTCAAATACATCGATTTTACTTTTCTCCGCAACGGCTTTTGATATAGTCCCCCCGACATGTCCACGGCCGAAATCCATCCTGAAGCACAACTCGCCAAGTCCACTCCACTCACGCGCAATCAAGTCCGAGGATTCTGGGCATCTTGGGGAGGCTGGGCGCTCGACGGAATGGATTCGTTTATTTACGCCCTGGTGCTGGTGCCTTCCCTGCGCGAACTGCTTCCGCGTTCCGGCATTGCCGCAACGAAAGGCAACATTGGTTATTATGGCGGATTGCTCTTTGCCCTGTTCCTCTGCGGTTGGGGACTCGCGTTTCTCTGGGGCCCCGTAGGCGATAAGTTTGGCCGCGTTCGAACGCTCATGATCACTATCGTCTGGTATTCGGTGTTCACTTTTCTCAGCGCGCTGGTGACCAATGTCTGGCAGCTTGCGGCATTGCGCCTGCTTGCAGGAATCGGCATTGGTGGCGAATGGGCGATGGGAGGAACCTTCGTCGCCGAAGAGTGGCCGGAAAACCGCCGCCGCGCCGGCGCCGGTTACATGCACACTGGGTATTGGGTGGGGGTTTTTCTGGCGGCGCTGGCGAACTATTCGATCGGGAGCCGCTTTGGATGGCGCACGATGTATGCCATCGGCGGATTGCCGGCGGTGTTGCTGGCGTGGGTGCGGCACGGTGTGGCTGAGCCCGCCTGCTGGCGACAGAAAGAAGGAATGGTTCGTTCCTGGAAGATCTGGCAACCATTCGCGACACTTTTTTCGAGCCTATTGCGGCGAAGAACGATTCTAAATTCGCTGTACATGCTGACTTCCGTCAGCGGTCTGTGGGCTGGGACCGTGTACGTTCCTGCAGCGGTGACAACGCTCGCGGAAGCTGCAAGCCGCGGAGGGCCGCAGGCTGAACAACTCGCTTCTCGCGCGACCATGCTTGTTGCCTTTGCAACCACCCTCGGGTGTCTGGCGATGCCCTGGCTGGCTGAGAAACTTGGAAGACGCGGGGCGCTTGGATTGTTTTTCACCCTGATGTTGGCTTTCACCGCCCTGACGTTTGGAAAAGTTTTCTATCTGGGTGCCGGGGCGCTACCGTGGTTCTTCGTCTGCCTGTTCTTTCTTGGCTTTGGCGGCGCGAATTTTGCCGTGTATACGCTCTGGCTGCCAGAGCAATATCCTACGGAATGCCGGGCCAGCGCGTTTGCTTTTTCCACGTCTTTTGCGCGATTCGGCGGCGCCGGAATCGCCTTTCTGGTCGGCGCTGGCGTTCAGCATTATGGATCGCTGGGAATCCCCGTCGCGCTGACCGCTATTGCCTTCGCCGTTGGTTTGGTCCTCATTCCCTTTGGCACGGAAACGCGCGGGCAGACCCTGCCGGCGTAGAGCTACCGAAAGGCAGCGAAAACATGGCCGAGGTCGAGACCAAAGTTTTCCCCGTCGAAGCCTTGCGCGATTTCAGCAATCGCATGTTTTTGCATTTCGGCGTCCCTAAACAGGACGCGGCCCAGGCCGCCGAAGTCCTCGCTACCGCGGACCTGCGCGGCATCGAGTCCCACGGCGTCGCGCGCTTGCACACCTATTTCGACATGCTTACCCTGGGCCGCATTAATCCCAAGCCGGAGATCCGAGTGCTGCGCTCCACACCCAGCACTGCCACCATCGACGGCGACAACGGCCTGGGACTGGTCGTCGGTCCGCACGCCAATCGGTTCGCCATGGACATGGCCGAGCGCTTCGGCTCCGGCTGGGTCAGCGTCCAGAACACCAATCACTATGGCATCGCGGGTTATTACGTCTTGAAAGCGCTGGAACGCGACCTCATTGGCTGGGCTATGACCAACTCGACCAAGCTAGTCGCGCCCTTATGGGGAGCGGAACGCATGCTCGGCACCAATCCCATCGCCATCGGCTTCCCCGGCAAGGAAGAGCCGCCCATCGTGATTGACATGGCCACCAGCGCGGCCGCCTACGGAAAGATAGAAATAGCGCGGCGTCGCGGGGAGCCGATTCCCGAGGGATGGGCCGTCGACAGCGTGGGCCGCGCCACTACCGATCCGAATGATATGGTCAACGGAGGAGCCCTGCTGCCGCTAGGCTCCGATCGCGACGGCGGCGGACACAAAGGCTACGGCCTCGCCATCATGGTGGACATCCTTTGCGGTGTGCTCAGTGGCGCGAATTGGGGGCCGTTCACGCCGCCGTTCGCGCTTCGCCAAGAAATTCCGAAGCGCAGCGTGGGCCACGGCATCGGTCATTTCTTTGGCGCCATGCAGATTGACGGCTTCATCGACCGAGATTCGTTCAAACGCCAGATTGACGATTACATCCGCACCTTTCGCGCCACAAAGCCCGCTCCCGGCACCAACGGGCCGCTTTTGCCCGGCGATCCCGAACGCGAAGCGGAAAAATGGCGCCGCGTAAACGGCATTCCCTTGGTTTTGCCGGTCGTGGAAGAGTTGCGGGACATCGCGCAGAGAACGGGCATTCCTTTCGAGTGACAACTCGCAATAATGGATTATCTATCGCCGGAGCGATTCGCCCGACTCGCCGCGAATCGAGGCATCCAGGAGTTGAATCGTATGCACCACGGGCGTCTTTTGGCCAAGGCGCCCCAGGGCGGATTGCATTTGCAGCACACATCCGGGATTTCCGGTCGCCACCACGTCCGCCTTCAGCGAAGTGATGAGCGCAGCCTTGCGGTCTCCAAGCTCATTTGCAGCGTCTGGCTGCACTAGGTTGAAGATTCCCGCGGAACCGCAGCAGATGGCGGCTTCCGGAATTTCCGCAAGCTCCAGCCCGGGAATGCCGGAAAGCAAAGCGCGGGGCTGTGAACGAACGCCTTGTGCATGCTGCAAGTGGCACGAATCGTGGAACGCCACGCGCAGTTTCAGCCGCTGGCGTCTGGCCCGCGGCTCGAGTTCGGCTAATAGTTCGCTGATGTCTTTGCACTTTGCCGCGAACGCGATTGCTCGTTCCGCATATTCAGGCTCATCACGAAGCAGATGGCCATATTCCTTCACGTTAGACCCGCATCCCGCGGCGTTGGTGACGACCGTCTCGACGTCTGCGCCTTCGAATGCGTCGATCGTTCTCTTCGCCATCTCCACCGCCGCTGCTTCCTCTCCGGCGTGTACCAGGAGCGCTCCACAGCAAGGCTGCGCCTGCGGCGCAATGACTTCGCACCCTTCCGCCGCGAGAACGCGCGCGCTGGCGGCATTGATCTGTGAGAAGAATTCGCGTTGCACGCAGCCCAGAAGCAGTCCAACTCGCTGGCGCTTCGTGCTCACCGGGGGCGTGACTTCCGCGACTGCTTCCCGCAGCCCAAGCCTCGGAAGAAGCGCCTCCATCGCCTGCATCTTCTTCGGCAACAACTTCAGCAAACCCAAACCGCGCACGACGGCCTGCAATCCCGATTTCTGATAGACAAGCAGTGGCAAGCGCATTCGCCGCAAACGCTCGGGCCGTGTAAAGGTTTCGAACATAAATCGCCGGTGGAGCTTTTCTCCCCGCGAGCGTTCCGTCTTTCGCTCGATCTGCGCGCGCGTAGCCTCGATGAGTTTTCCGTAGTCCACGCCGGAAGGGCACGCCGTCATGCAGGCCATGCAGCCCAGGCAGCTGTCGAAGTGGCTCACCCACGTCGCATTCATTTCCGCACGGCCCTCGCCTGCCATCTTCATCAGGTAGATGCGCCCGCGCGGTGAATCCATTTCCTCCCCCCACATCACATAGGTGGGGCAAACCGGCAAACAAAATCCGCAGTGCACGCACTTATCAATGATTTCGTTCGACGGCGGATGGTGCGCGTCGAACATCGATGCGTGGCTCGAGTTGGCTTTCAGTTCGTCCATAAGAAAAGCGGCGGCAAGCCGCCGCACTCCAAAAACTTTAGATACCGCCTACAAATCGGCCGGGATTCAGCGTGTTCTTGGGATCGAGCTGCCGCTTCACCGCTTTCATCAAGGGGAGCGCGTCGCCCGCGGTTCCCCACGCATCGAACGCCGACATTTTCTCCGGGCGATGCAGCGCCACAGCGGAACAACCCTGTCCTTCCAATTCACTGCGCAGCGCCTGTAGCGCCCCGCGCAGCGAACTTGGTTTGCCTTCCAAGCGAAGCCAGCCGATGCCCGTCGCATAGACGAGCGCTCTCCAGCGCACTTGATGCCCATTTGCAATATGCCCCATCAGCTTCATCGTGCGCGCCATATCCGCGGGCAAAATACTGATTTTTGCCATGGCCGTGCTTGCCGGTTCCGAAAATGTCCAAAGCTCCTCGCGCGCCGCCCAAGTCGGCGTGGAAGCTTCCCTGACGCTTGCCGGTGCGGCCAAGTTTCGCAATTGCGCCTCTTGTGCTGCAAGGCCCGTATCGGTGCCTTCAAACAAAATGTCGGTGACGCGAGGAGCCACGTCCGAAAAATGGGATTGCAGAAAGGTGTGAGCCAGCTTCGAATCCTGAACCGTCAGCACCAGGCGCTGTGTCTCTTCGGCGTTTGCCGCAGGAATGGAAAAGGAGCGCGTTTTCCGGGGAAGGGGATGCACGCGAAACACCGCACGCGTGATCACGCCGAGAGTCCCGAGAGCCCCGGTGACCAGCTTCGGCAGGTCGTAACCGGCGACGTTTTTCACCACCTTGCCGCCGCTGCTCGCAAGCGTCCCATCGGCAAGGGCAATCGTGGCGCCGATAATCAAGTCGCGCAAAGCGCCAAAACGCAAACGCAGCGCGCCGCTGTCGTTGCTAGAGAGCACGCCGCCGATGGTGGCCTTTTCCGGCCACAACGCATCCAGCGCCAGCCTCTGGCCGTGTTGCGCCAGCGTTTCCTGCAACCTTTGAATGGTGCAGCCGGCCTCGACGCTTACGGTGAGATCCGCCCAGGCGTGCTCAATGATTTCCGTCAGGCGCGCCGTTGACAAAATCAAATCCGCGCGCGACGGCGGATTCCCCCAGCCGAGCTTCGTCCCGCCGCCACGCGGAATCACCGCCAGCCCCGCTTCGTTCGCAAGCCGCAAAATCTCCGCAAGCTCACTTGCCGTTCCCGGCTCAATCACCAACTTAGGCTGCACGCCGGTAATGGCGTCCGCAGCCGTCGCCGCTCGCACATTCTCGTTACCGACAATGGCGATAAAGTTGTAGCGCAGCGCGGAATGCAGACCCTTCGCTTCGGATTTGGTTGCGGCGTCCATCGCTCGGCGTCAATAGCGTTCCGCGATGCCTGCGGATTCGGCCGGATGCGGCGTGTATTCGCCGGGTTTTTCCCCGCAAAGCCGCGGAGTTGGAAAAATCTTCGTGGGGTTCGAAAGCTGCAGCGGATCGAACGCGCATCGCACTCGCTGCATGGTCGCCAAATCGGGCTCGGCAAACATTTTGGACATCATTTTCTTTTTGTCTTCGCCAACGCCGTGTTCGCCGGTGATCGAGCCGCCCGCTTCGATGCACAATTCGAGAATCTTGGAGGAGAGCGCTTCGGCGGCCTCCTCCTGGCCGGGAATTCGGCGGTCGTAGAGCACCAGCGGGTGAAGATTTCCGTCGCCGGCGTGAAATACATTGGCGACGCGCACGCCCGCTTCCTGGCTGAGCCGTTCTATCTCGCCCATTACACGCGGAAGAGCGGTGCGCGGAATCACGCCGTCCTGGACGATATAATTCGGCGAAATCCGCCCCATCGCCGCGAAGGCCGCCTTGCGGCCCTTCCAGACCAGCGCGCGTTCGGCCTCCGACTGCGCCACGCGAATTTCCGACGCGCCGTTCGAACGGCAAATCTCGTTCACGTCCGTCATCAACGCTTCGACTTCCGCAAGGGGACCATCGAGTTCCACGAGCAGCAAGCCACCGCAATGCGGATAATGCGCGTGGACTGCGGCCTCCGCCGCCTGAATGGCTAGGTTGTCCATCATCTCGATGGCCGCCGGAAGTATCCCCGCGGCGATGATATCGCTCACGGCCGCTCCAGCTTCATTCGTCGATGGAAACGCCGCCAGCAGCGTTCGAATGCACTCCGGCCGCTTCACAATGCGCAAAATAATCTTGGTGGCCACACCCAGCGTGCCTTCCGACCCCACGAAAACACCCGCAAGGTCGTAGCCGGGAGTGTCGAGCGTCTTTCCGCCGAAATGGACGAGCGAGCCATCGGGCAAAACGACTTCCAGTCCCAAAACGTGCGTCGTCGTGAATCCGTACTTCAAGCAATGCGCCCCGCCCGAATTTTCCGCCACGTTTCCGCCGATGCTGCAGATCGATTGCGAGGAAGGATCCGGGGCATAGAAATATTCTTGCGATGCTACGCGTCCGGTGACGTCGAGATTGATGACCCCGGGTTCGACGACCACGCGAGCGTTTGGAAAATCAACCTCGAGGATGCGATTCATTCGCGCCAGGCTGATGACAATTCCGTTTTCAACCGGGAGCGCCCCGCCGCTTAACCCCGTGCCCGACCCGCGCGCCACGAACGGCATTCGTTCGCGGTGGCAAACGCGCACGATCGCCTGAACTTGTTCCGTCGAATTTGGCAGCAGCACCGCGCGAGGCATGACGCGGAAATTGGTCAACCCATCGCACTCGTAGGTATGCAGCTCTTCGGGCGAAGAAATCAGGCCGTGGCCGCCAACAATCGTTCGAAGCTCGTCAAGAATGCGCGCTTCCATAGGGTTCATTCACTGGAATGCCAGAAACAGCTTGCTCCATCAGTGAATGAAGTTCAACCCACTCGGGATGAACTGCGGGAAAACGTAGGTATACATCATAACGATGATGCCCACGATGGCTGCCAGCGCCACGGAGTGCCAGAAAACAAACCGAAAGATGGAGCCTTCGTTGCCGACTTGGTTTGTCGCAGCCGTGGCGATGCAGATGGATTGTGCATCGATCATCTTGCCCATCACACCGCCAGCGCTGTTTGTGGCGCACATCAAAATATCAAAGTGCGGGCTCAAATGAAGCTGCTGCGCCGTAATTTTCTGCAAGCCGCCAAAAAGAGCGTTCGAAGATGTATCGCTTCCGGTCAGCGCCACGCCCAGCCAGCCGATGAAAGTGCCAAAGAAAGGAAAGAGCCAGCCGGTGCGCGTAAAGGCCAGGCCCATGACCGCGTCCATGCCGGAGTATCGCGTGACGTAGCCCAATCCGAGCATGCAGGTCATGGCCACAATGGCGAATCTCAATCGCACCAGCGTACGGCCGAAGATCTGGACAATTTTCCCGGGCTTCAGTCCGAGCAGGACGCCCGCAAACAGAGCTGCTAGGAAGCAGCCAGTTCCTGTGGCCGTGAGCCAGTTCAGATCGAATCGCGCGGCTTCTGCTGTGGCCTTCTGCACCACCGGCGCCGCGCGAAACACTTTGCCGTGCAAGTACGGCCAGTCCCATCCCGCCGGACCGGGACGGGGTTTGCCATCAGCCATCACCACTTTGAAGGAAGGGGTAGTTGCCTTGTTCATTGCCAGCTTTACCGCCGGCAATCCCCACACGAGAACAAAGAGAGAAAGAATCGCAAAAGGCATCCAAGCCTTCGCGATTTGGCCTGCGGAGAAGTGCCTCACGGAATCTCTCGCCTCCGCTGCCGTTACCGCTTGTTCGTCCGCAAAGCGCCAGATTTTCTTTGGCTGCCAGAACCGAAGAAATATCAGCGTGGCAACCATGGAGACGACGCCGGCGGCGATATCCACGAGGTTGCTGTCCATGTAATTGGCCCAGAACCACTGCGTCGCGGCGAACGATCCGCCCACGACGAGGATGGCGGGGAACACCTCGAAAGTCTCTTTCCAACTGACCATCGCTCGCACCAGCCAGAAGGGAACGATGATGGCGGTGATCGGAAGTATGCGGCCGATCATCGCGTTCAGGTCGCTCTCGTTGAGTGCGGTCACCGCTGCGAGCGTGTGCACCGGCGTGCCGATGGCACCCCAGGCGACGGGCGCAGTGTTGGCGATCAGATTGAGCGCGGCAGCTTGGAAGGGCTTGAAACCGAGTCCGATCATGAACGCCCCGGCGATGGCCACTGGCGCACCAAATCCTGCGGAGCCTTCAATGAAAGCGCCGAAGCAGAAAGCCACGAGAAGAAGTTGCAATCGGCGATCCGGCGTGATGGCGGCCACGGACTGCTTCATGATTTCGAACTGCCCGGTCTCCACGGAAATGTCGTAGAGAAAAACGGCGGCGATCACAATCCAGACAATCTTGAGCAGTCCAAATGCCGAGCCGTAGAAAAAACTGCTGACTGCATAGAGCGCGGGCATTTTGAAAACCAGGATCGCGCAAATGACAGCGGTAGCGGCGCCAGCCACGGCGCAAAGATGCGCCCGTACTTTTAATCCCGCCAGCAGGCCAAGCAGCACGATGATCGGCAGCGCCGCAACCAGCGTCGACAACCACCAATGTCCCAAGGGATCATAAACTTGTGTCCAAGTCACAACTCAACCTCCATCGCGCTAGTCCTGCGAATTTCCGGCAAGGCTCACTTCCCAACTTGCACGCGAAAGGGAAGCGCTCCCGGCGATGCCACCCTTCGAATCCCGCAGACCATGCGTTTCGGTCGCTGAGATACTTCCTTTACCGCTCTCTTGTCAAGCGATAACTATTTTCTGCAATGGCTCAGCCTTCGCGTCGAGCGAAGCCAGCTCCAGCGCTCTTCCCGCTTTTCAGCAAATTGCGTCTTACGGCAGCGAGCGTAGTTTCCGCATTCCCCATCGTCCGGGCATGATCGACAAGATTTTGGGCCTACAATCGTTCGGTGGACCACCATAACGTTGCGATCATCAGCATTTCCGGCACCTGCCTGGATGTGATTGGCAGTCTCTATCTGGCCTACGATTTGTTGGGTGGACAACACGGTCCGTTGCGCCTGCTCACCCGCGCTGTGACGTACTCCGTTCTCTTTGGCATCGGCTACGGTCTCGGTCTTGGTCTTTTCTTTGGTTTGGCTTCCGGTATCGCCACCGGTATCACCCTGTCGATCGAATTCAGTCGAGCATCCCGCGGGCTGGATCATTACTCCTTGTTTTGGGAAGGACTGTTTTCCGCCATCCGGGCGTTCGCTTTCGGCGCCGGTCTGTACAGGATTTTGGGCTTCGGATTCGCGATCACATTTGCCATTCTCATCACCTTCGGCCAAATCTTCGCCTACTCTCGCGGCATGCGTCCCGCAGCCGACTATGCAGCGTCTCGCCGTTCACGCCTTACGCCTCGTCAGTTTTGGGGAACTGTCGTTCGTACTTTCGGCTACATGGTCACCGCCCTCATCTGTAGCGCCTTCATCCATCACGTGGACCACGCCTGGTCTTTTGCGATTCGCGTCGGGCTGGTGATCGGCATTGTCACCGGCGTGGGAGCCACGGTCAATCCTTATATCGAATACTACGCCGACAATCTCCCGGAGCGGCGGCTTGGCGTATTCGGCATTGGACTCATCCTTTGCGGTTTTGCCTTGCAGTCCCTGCAATATTGGCTGGCGCTATTTGATGTGCGCCTGACGTAAGCAGTCTTCCCTTCAGCTTTCTTCTTTATCCAGGCGTCGCACCGCATTCATCGTCATTTGCCACTCGTCATCTGTGGCGTTTGCTCCCCGATCTTCGCTGAGTAAAGAATAAATTTAAATGGGTCCGTGTTCTGATATTTCTCCATCAGCTTGAGGTACACGAGCCGCTCGGCTTTGGCCACGGATTCACTGTGCTCGAACCTGCTTCTGGACGATTCGAGCAGCGAAGCCGCGAGTTCGTATTTGCCGTCAGCGGCCAGGCGTTCCACCGTCTTCACGAGCTGTCTTTCCGATAAACCGAGGTAGTCGACCAGCAGTTCCGTGCGGTCGGCGCGCCCAAGATGGTCAACACCTTGCAAGTCCGCCTCCCAATAGCCGAGGTTCTGGTCGTAAAGACGGTCAACGACGTGTTCGCGCATGATGAGATATGGAAGATACACGTCAGGATTGCCGCCGAGCAGGTCCGGCGGAATCAGGTTCGCATTGTGAATCGCAGCTCGCTCATCCCCCCGGCGGATGGCGCTCAATACCTGCTCGCGCAGCCAGCCCAGGTCCGTTTTGAGCTGCGCCAGCATGGCTGCTGACGCGAAATTCTGCGTCAGCGGCTCGTGGCCATGCAGCAGGTGCCGCGGATTTTTCTGTACGACGATGTCAATCGCATCGAGCAGCCCCTGCAAATCGCCTTCCTCTACAAACGGCGCTCCCAGATAAGGCATGATGAAATCTCCCACGAACAGCGCGCCCTGACCGGGCAAGTGAATGAACATGGCGTCGTGGGTTTCTCCCCCTTGCACCGGGATCAGCTCGATGCGCGTTCCTCCGATCGAGAGTTCCGTGCGATGGTCGATCGTGATGTCCGGCTTGAAGCTACGTACGTCTTCGACGTTGAAGCGTTCACCGAAGAAGCGCTTGGTGAAAATCCCGGGCCCGTCGAGTTCGCGCGCAACCTCTTCCTGGTAATTGCTCCTGGCATAGAAACGCAAGCGCGGATTCAAGCCACGAAAATAAGCGTGCCCGCCAATGTGGTCCCAGTGGGAGTGCGTAATGAAGACCGTCGTCAGCTCCGGCAGATCGGGCGCATACGCTCGCAGCGCCTCATAAGCGGCCTTGGCGGAGTCCGGCCGCGTCCCGGCGTCGATGCCGATCAACTCTCGCCCATCGTCCGAGACCACGAAATAGTATTCCGTGAACTCGAAGCCGGAGAGCACGTATACCCGGCCCGGCACAATCTCGGCAATGCGCCGCGGCGAAAAAGCATGCCCGGACAAAACGTCCTCCGAAAATGGAGTGGTCAGCGTAATCGGCCTGTTAAAGTCCTTGTAGCCGCTTCGCCGCAGATAGTCCTGTGCCTTGGCCTGTTCGCCGTCAGCGAGGGCCAGCTTACCGAGGTGATAGTAGACTTCCCGCAGCCACCCTGCTTGCGGCGCTTTCTCTATGTTCTCCGCGCACCAGGTAAGCTCGTTCTGCGCTGCCTTCCCCCGATGGAAGAAGCCGGGAAGTTGCGCGTCCACGACGCCGGCAATCCAGTTCACAACAAAGATCCGGCCTCCGGAAAGCTGTTTGGCTTGCTCCAGCATGGCGATCGTGTCTTTCACGTAACCGGCGCGGTGCAGCAGCGAGACGGCAGGCGCGTGCTGAGCCCGCAACAACCCGATGGCGCTTAAATACAAAGTCTTTTGAGCGTCCGTCATCCGCGGCCCGAATTCCTTCATGCGCGCCGAGAAGAACTCGGCTCCCTCACCCTGTAAGTTGGCATTCGAATACTGCGCCATCAGCAGAAACAGCAACTGCGGATCCCGTGGCGGCGCCACGCTGTTTACGGCCTTCAAGTAGTCAAGCTCCGGGCGATGGGAGCCGGGCGGAGGGTTACTTCCGCTGCTTTCGCTGACCGCCATTCCTCGCAGGGTGGCGAGGACGGTGCCAAGCAAAAGCGCGGCCAACAAGTACAGGTAGAGTCTCATGGCAGGTTCCTTTCTTTGGACTACACGAACTTAGATGTATATACATCTATTTGGTCACGGACATTCTCAGGCAGCCATCGCGCTTTCCGTCACCCGCGCTACCGTCTCTTTCATGTTCTTCCAGCCGGCATCCCCAAGTTCTTTCCTCAGCCTATGTTCCGCCTGCTCCCAGTGCGGTTGCGCCTCCGCTAATTGGGACTTGCCCGCTCGCGTCAGGCCCAATAGCCGCTCCCGCCTGTCTTTTCCGCGCCGGACGCGAACCCACCCCTGCTTCCGGATCAGCCCCAGCGTCCGCGTCAGCGTGGTGCTATCCATCGCCAGGCCGGCGCTCAGCCGTTTTTGATTCGTCTCTCCGGTCTCACCCAGCGCCGTGAGCACGCCGAACTGCGCGATCTCAATACCTGCCTTTGTCAGTTCCTGGTCATAGATCCGCGTTACGATCCGCGTGAGGCGGCGCAGGTTTTGACAAGCGCAGGGCAACTTAAAAAGGGCGTTCGCCGGCTGCTTTCCAACAGTCTCTTCCTTCATAGTATATGTATATGCATCTTTTATCCTCGATTGTCAAGCGCGATTTTCCGTCCCTCTCCTTTAGACGGATTTACAGCGCGCCGCTAGCAGGCCCGTGGCTGCGGTGATATCGATGTCCGCGATGAGCAACCCTCCTTTGCCGTACGGCTGGTAGCTGAGCAGCGTCCCGTCGGGCCTCACCACCGCCGACGTGGACGGCGACCCGGCGCTAGCAAAATTCACAGTTGCGAAATAGCAGGTGTTCTCGGCCGCGCGGCACAATGCTGCTTTCTCGTGAAATGAGTTTGCAGGATCAGCGAAACTCGTGGGCACATAGTCGCCGGGCTGGGCTACGCTAAAATGAGGGTGGAACACGATGTGTGCCCCGTGCCGGACCGCCCAGCGGACCGTTTCCGGATAGCGCCAACCCTCGTGGCAGATGGCGACACCAAACGTCAGTGGACCAGCTTGGAAAACCCTCCTTCCCGAACCGGGCGAATAGATACCCTCCTCGGTGGGGTCGAGTTGGACTTTATCTTGGAAACCGGCGATCGTTCCGTCCCGATTAACGGCCAATGCGGTGATTAATAGAGTGTCATCGACAACGCGTTCGGTGCCGAGAACAACCGCAACGGAGGCCTTCGCGGCGGCCGCGGCAATGGCGGACCATGCGCGCCCGAGGAACGCAGTGTCAGGAGGTGGCACCGCCTTCCCCATTCCTCGGTAGCCGGGAACGAAGCATTCCGGAAAGCAGATTAGATCGGCGCGCTCGATGGTGGCTTGAGCGATGGCTCGTTCGGCCAACGTGACCGATTCCTCGGGAGTCGCCGGATACCGGATGTTGGCAAGCGCAATTCGGAACGCCTTCATTTGGCAATCCCAATTCTAGGCTAGAGACGGCATGTGGGAAACCGCAATCAAGCCTTAGGCGAATCGTCAGCAACCCAGAAGTTGGGAGATGAGGTTTGGATGTGTTGAAATGGCGCGAATCTCTGTAAGGTAATAGGTTGTTTGGAGACTACGAATACCCGAAGAGGCTTGTGATGAGGAATTTAAGACTCCTGTTATTTGTTCCATTATTGCTGATTACTAATGGCCCGGCCTTCGCGCAGCAACCTCGGAAAGTCGTCATCAATCAGGACTGTTCGGGGCCCGGCGGCAGCAACATGCAAACGCTGTTGACCTTGATTCAATCTCCCCAGGTGGAAGTGCTGGGCATCACCGTCGTCAGCGGAAACCAATGGCGCGACGAAGAGGTCGCGCATACTCTGCGGCTGCTGGAGCTAATTGGCCGTACCGATATTCCGGTCGTGCCCGGAGCCGTATTTCCGCTCGTGCATCGCCGCAAGGAAGCGCTTTTGTGGCAGGCCACGTATGGAAAAGTCGCCTTTGCCGGCGCTTGGGATGATCGCTGGTGGCACGAACCTGACGTAATTCCGACGCTGCCTGAAGGGCAGCCCACTACCCGGCCGGCCGATGAGGACGCGGCTCACTTCCTGATCCGCATGGTCCACAAATATCCGCATGAAGTGACGATCTACGAAGGCGGCCCCATGACGAACTTGGCGCTCGCCAACGCCATCGATCCTCATTTTGCCGAACTGGCCGAAAGCCTGGTCTTTATGGGCGGAAGCTTGAGCCCGCGGACTGACGATCCGGAGTTCATCAGCAGCCCACGCCACGAATTTAATTTCTGGTTCGATCCGGAGGCCGCGAAGAGCGTGTTACAGGCGCCGTGGAAGAAGATCGTCTGCACGCCGGTTGACATCTCTGTCAAAACCAGAATCACAGACGAAATGATTGCCGAAATCAAGAAGAGCAACAGCGCCGCAGCGCAGTACGTAGTTAAGTTTTTTATGGCAGACCAGGGCGGCTCCTACATGTGGGATGAACTGGCGGCCGCTTCGTGGATTGACCCAACGCTGATCACCGGAAAGGAATCCCGCTACATGAGTGTGGACATCGACCATGGTGCGGCCTATGGAAACACTCTGACGTGGACAGACAAAGACAACCCGAAGCTTGGCGCACAACTGGTCGAAATCCAGATGGATTTGGATCTGCCAAGATTTAACAAGATGTTTGTGGAACTGATGAAGGCGTCTACCCCGCGAGCCCATTGAACCGCGTACCGGTCTTGATGAACAGATGATTCGCCGGAAGGCAGGCAAATCTGCGGCACTTGGCCGCATCATAGCCGTTGTAAACTATCGCCGAATCATTCCAAACCGGCAAAGGCGATTGATATGTTGCTTAAGACTCCCCTCCTCATACTGTTCTGCACAGGTCTGCTGGCATCGCCGTCTCTCGAGCCGCCCGAACCGCTCACCGTCGACTTGGTAACTAACACCTTCCAATATGACTCTTCGATCGTCCCGCAGCAATATTCGACCGACGACAAATACACTTTGAAGGGAACAGTCGTCAACTCAGTCACCTCCGAACCCATCCGCGGCGCGCTGGTGCAGATTTATTTCAACGGGCAGAGTTCCATGCTCACGGGGCCGGACGGAAAATTTCAGTTCGCGGGACTTCCCCCCGGCCAGAGCACCATCATGGTGCGAAAACCGGGCTTCTTCTCCGAAGATGATTTTGAGCCGACTGCGCGCGGCCAACATCTGGCAACCACCGGACCCAACAGTTCGCCTGTCGTTCTCAAGCTGGTTCCCGAAGGAGTCATCTATGGGCACATCACTGAGGAGGATGGCGAACCGATCGAAGGTCTCCCCGTCGAGCTGCTCGCCCGGCATTTGCAAAACGGCCGAAAGGTATGGGATCGCCGGCCCGAAGGCATAACCGACGAAGACGGAAATTTCCGCATGGCCGAATTGCAGCCCGGCGACTATTTTCTCTCCGCCGGCCCCAGCCGCAATCCCGTGACTCTCCCTGCCCAATTGTCGCAGTCCGGCGCCCAGGGCATTCCGATGGTTTACTATCCGGTGGGCTCCGAACTTGCCGCGGCTGCTCCCATTCCCATCACTCCCGGCAAGAAAGTCGAAATCAATCTCACGCTCTCCCAGCAACCCTTTTATCGCGTCTCGGGCTCGATCAACGGCTACGTGCCGAATCAGCCGGTGAATCTTCAACTCCGCAATTCCGCGGGCATTCCCCTCCCCTATAACTGGCGTTTTGATTCCGCCACCGGCTCATTTCGCGTCAACGGAGTTCCATCTGGCGCGTACACGCTGCACGCCGAAGCTCCCGATAGTCACGGCCATTCCCTGACCGCCACCGTTCCTCTCACTGTAAATGCCGATATCTCGGGCCTACATCTCATCCTTCTGCCCACGGTCAATATCCCCATTCGCGTGGGTATCGTCATTTCTCGAACCGGCGCGCAACGCTTGGGCGACCAGGAAAACTATCTCTCAGCCTATGTCCAGCTCGTGGCCCGCAATGCCGGTTTGTTCGAGCTCAGATACGGCTCGCAACAAGTCGGAGAACAAGCCGCTTCCTCGCTCGAACTCCAGAATGTCGCCCCCGGAACATACAGCGTCGAAATCAATCCCAACGGTCCCTTGTACGTGCAGTCCGCCACCTCCGGGACGATAAACTTGTTGGAATCCGATCTTTCCGTTGCCCCCGGCAGTTCCCCTCAACCTATCGAAATCACCTTGCGTGATGACGTGGCGTTTCTTAGCGGAACCGTCTCGTTGGAAAATCAGTCTCTCAACGCCACCATTTTGGCGTTTTCGGAACATACTTCCATTCCTCCCAGGATTCAGCCCACCTATTCGGGCGGCAATTTTCAACTCTCCTCCCTTCCGCCCGGCACCTATAAGATTCTTGCCGTGGATCATCCGGACCGTCTCGAATACGCGAATCCCGAAGCCGTGAAGAAATATCTCTCGAAAGCGCGCGAAGTCACGCTGTCGCCGGAGCAATCGGCAAAGATCGATCTCGAATTGACAAAGGTTGGAGAATAGCTCGCATGCTTGTCCAGCGATGGTTGCCGTTACTTTTTCTGTTGACGTTCTTCCAGCAGGCCGGCGCACCTCCTGCAGCGCCGCCTGTTCTAGCAACGCCATCCGCGTTTCGCATCAGCGGCCGGGTTATTGACGCCATCACCGGTCAGCCGCTGGCGCGCGCTTCCGTCGCCATAAATCCTGCAAATACTCCCAATACTCCCGTCCCACTCGATTCCGGCCGCGTCGAAATTACCGATGAGCAAGGTTTATTTGCCTTCGCCGCCGTTCCGCCGGGCAAGTATGTCCTTTCCGCACGCCATCGCGGTTACCTCGCGCAGATGTATCAGCAGCACGAAAATTTCATGACCGCCATCGTCGTTGGTTCAGGACTCGAATCGGAGAACCTGATTTTCGGTTTGCGCCCCGGCGCTTCCATTTCCGGTGACGTGCTCGATGAATCGGACGATCCCGTTCGCCATGCCGACATCATGCTCTTCCGCCAGTTCCTTGCCAACGGAAGACGCCGGACCCTCCAGGTGCGCCGCGCCAGCACCAATGACGAAGGCCACTACCACTTCAGCCATTTGAATCCCGGAACGTATTTTGTCGGCGTCTTGGCCCAGCCGTGGTACGCGCAGCACGGCGCGCGCCACCGCGTGAAGCAGGAGAATCAGGATGCCGGTGAAGGCGGTCTTCAGCCGCTGTTCGAGCAAAACCAAAGCCTCGATGTCGTCTACCCCATTGCCTTCTTTTCGAACGCCGGCGACCTTCCGGGCGCCACTCCCATTGTGCTTCACTCCGGCGATATGGCTATCGCCGATTTCCGCATGCGTCCCGTTCCCGCCGCGCATGTCCTGGTAAGGACTCCTGTGAAGGATTCTGATCAAAGTACCGGCGTGTCCGTGACGCAGACTGTGTCGGACAATGACACCATCTTTGTTCCCGCCCAGCTTCATCAGCTCGCTCCCGGCCTCATGGAAGTTACCGGCGTGCCGCAAGGCCGCTTCAACGTGGTCCTGAACGTTATGAACACGAAAGATGGGAATGCCACCACGCATCGCTCGCAGAAAGTCCAGCTCGAGAACGATGCCGAGGTGGACGTGACGCGCAGCGCTTCGTCGATTGTGGTCAGCGGCAATTTGCGAATCGACGACGGTTCGCCGGTGCCGCAGCCGGCTCGCGTGCGGCTGCGAAGTTCGGCGACAGCAGAAGTTTTTGATGTTACCGTCTCGGCGACCGGCGAGTTTACGTTCAAGAGTAATCCCGTCGAGACGGGAAACTACGAGTTGATGATCATCGAGCCGCAAGGACTTTTCATCCGCAGCCTGAGCTCTGCGAACGCAAAAACTTCCGGGCGCTCCCTGGAAATCGCCACGGCCCAGGACGTCAGCGTCACCATCAACGCTTCCAGGGGAAACGGCCGGATTACCGGCATCGCCCTCAAGAAAGACAAGCCGGCCGCCGGCGCAATGATTGTTCTCGCGCCGCTCGATTTGAAAAGCAACCCCGCGCTGTTCCGCCGCGACCAATCCGACTCGGACGGAACTTTCACTTTAGGCGCCGTGGTTCCCGGGCGATACACGCTCGTGGCCATCGAAGACGGCTGGGATTTGGAATGGGCCGATCCAGGTGTCCTGCGAAAATATATTGCGGGCGGCGAAAGCGTGCAGATTGCGCCCAACCAAAAAACCGATGTCTCCGTGAAAGTGCAATGAACGAAAGCGCTCTGAAAATGTTTTCCGTGTTCGTTTCTGCTCTGTGCCCTCTGCGCTCCCTGCGAACTCTGTGTTAAGCATTTTTCTTCCAGCCCCAAAAACTCCCGCATCCTGCAAAGCGATTTGCGCGACACAGCACTACGTGGCCCGTGAACGGCCAAAAAGCAGCGCCCCAATGGCCAGCAGAGCAGGGAAGCAGACCAGCACATACCTCGGCTCGCAGGTTTGCAATTGCGTGAGGAACGCCGTGCGCACGACGATGAACGCCACGATCAGCAACACTCCTTTGTTTGTGCGAAAGAGCCACGCTCCAGCAAGGGCCATACCGACGTACATAATATTGAGAATCGCGAATCCGAGAGTCACCTCGAAATCAGCGGGATTGCTGCGATAACTTTCGCTGAGCGGCCAGAGTTTCCCGGAATACGGCAGCAGCGTAATCCTTGGGGTAAACCACATTGCAGCAGCGCGTTCGATCGGAATCCAAACATAGGTCCGAATTGGATGACGTTTCGCTCGTTCCCGCGCCAGCTCGCCAAACTCGAGATCGAGCGAGGGCGTCATTCCGCGCGCGCGATTGTAGCGCTCCAGCAGCGAAGCGACGCGCGAGAATTCTTCCAGGGAATCCACGGCGTACGCAGGAAGATCCTTCAATTCGATCGGTTGCGAAGGCAATTTCCAGGTGAGGAGGTACGCATCGCGAAAACGGAACATCCACGTTTTCGTCCACGCGTAAAATCCGGTCGGCAATACATCGCCGTACGTTTCCGCGTATCGCGGCGCGAGAAATTGCACGCGCCCCAGGTTGGCCGCATTGCGCGTAGCCCACGGCGCCAGCGGCAGCAAAAAGCCAGCGATCATCCACACTGTTGCAAGCGCCAGCTTTCTCCAATGCATGGGACGGCGGTACCGCAGCCAGAGCGCGATCAGCACGGCCGCAAGCAGCAGCGGCGTTTCCGGTCGAACGAGCGTGCCGAGACCAACCACCAGCCCGCCCGCAAACCAATTTCTTACCGCCCGAAGCAGATCGCCGTTCGCGGCGATGCGCTCGATTTCCATTCCCGCTGGCGACAAAAAAATCAGAAGCGCCAGCGTGGTGAAAAATGCCGCCAGCACTTCCGTGAGCGGAACCGCCGCGTAGTTGGCGGTGAAAGGGCAAAGCGCTGTTAGCCAGAGCGCCGCCGCGGCAACCCGCCCGCGAGCCGCGTCGGGAGCGCCGCTGGACAAGCGAGCGGCGATCCCCGCGGCCAGCACACAACTGGCAAGGTCGACGAAGGCCTGCGCGAGCATGACGGCTTGCCGGCCGGCGCCAGCCAAAAAATAAATCGCCGCGAGGAAAGCCGGATAGCCGGGCGCGCGCGCGTCCGAAGCAAGAAGCCGTCCGTGGGAATAGAAGCCGTAAATGCCGCGGTACAGCCAGTTGCGGGCCAGCTCTTCGTAGTAAGCGGTATCTCCGGAATAAAAAGGGAAGTGCACGATGAAGAACAGCCGCAAGGCAAGTCCGGCGAGGAGCGCGGGCAACAGATGTTTGTAGAAAGTCTTGGGGAACATGGTGTGCAGGCAAAGGCGAATTGGATGCACGGGCATTGTAGCAAGCGCCGGCCTGGCGCAAGAACCACGCTGACAAAGCCTTGACACTCAGGGTAGAATTGCTGGAAATGGCGAACGCACCTGAGGTTGTCAAAGCCCCCGGATTGGTGCCCGACGAGCAGAAATTTGAACCCCGCTCCAAGGGAATCTCCACGGCGCGCAAGAAAAAGCCGAAAGAACTGGCCGTGATTACCGAGTGCTGCACCGGCTGCGCCGGGTCGCCAGCCTGCGTGGAGTACTGCCCGGTGGAAGATTGCATGTTCTGGGTGCCCGACGAAGACAATCCGCCGTTCGGCCGCATCCAGATTGACCCTCTCCAGTGCATCGGCTGCAAGAAGTGCCTCAGCAAAGGCCCCGACGGCTGCTTCCTCGATGGCTGCCCCTGGGACGCCATCGTCATGGTGGATATCGCCGAAGTGGAAAAAGAAGTCGGCCCGATGTCGTACTGATCGCATCCCTGCGACTTGGAGAATCTAGTTAACAATAACTGGCCCCCCTCCCCCTGTTTTTCATAAGTGTTGATTCTAAACAGCTTAGCATTCCTGTAAGGCCATTAGAATCAACACTTGTGGACCATCGCATAAGTGTTGATTCTAAATGGCTTAGTGGGGCGGCGTAACTTGAGGTGGAAGATCTGTCCGGACTCCCCCCCACCCCCACTGTTTTTGTAAAGGATTGACAGGGCAGGGTTTAGGAGGTGGGGGTCGGCAAAAGGATTGAGCCGTAAGGAGTTAGGGGAAGACTGAAAAGCAGAATCGGATTTTACACAAGGGGCGCGGAGATCGCAGAGTTCACAGAGACGCGGAGGGGCCAATAGATAGTGTGCGGGAGGGAGTGAAGATAGAGAGGTGGCGGACAAAGGGAGGCGCTCCTTTCTCCGCCAGAAGCAACGACAACACAACTATGACACAATAGGTATCGGAGGTCAAGGATAACGTTATAGTTATTCGAATGAGCGTGGGCTATTTGACACAGTGGGGTTCAAGTTGGCGGAGGGAAAGGGTTTGCGGGAGAGGTGGGATTCGAAAGAAATGTGGAAATCTGTGGAAAAACAAAAACCCGTGGCTCTGCTTCACTCACCAGATGCTCATTTCGCGCAGCGCGCGAAAGACGGGCTATTCCCACGTACGTATGATATAGTATGTATAAGAATACAGGTACAGCGATGGTCTTCGACTGGGATGAAGAGAAGAATCGCACCAATCGAGCGAAGCACAAAGTGAGTTTCGAGGCGGCAACGCTGGTGTTTGGGGATCCTCACGCCGTCGGAGTGCCGGACCGCGTTGAAGAAGGAGAAGAGCGCTGGCAGAGGTGGGAATGGCGGCTGGAGTAGTACTGCTGCGGGTGGCACATACCTATCGTGAAGTGGGCGGAGAGGAATACATACGGATCATCTCGGCGCGAAAAGCGACGCCACAGGAAAGGAAAATCTATGAAGAAGGTTTCTAGGAAAGTGGCGAAGGAACTCGCGTCGCTGGCGCGCATGCCGGACGACAAGATCGATTTGACGGATGCTCCGGAAGTGCGGGAATGGAGCGGCGCCCTGGTGGGGAAGTTTTACCGGCCCATCAAGAGGCCGGTGACGATTCGCGTGGATGCCGATGTGCTGGCATGGCTGAAGCGCCAGGGACGTGGTTACCAGACCAGGATCAACAAGCTCCTGCGTGAAGCCATGGAAGGGAAGCGGCGGCGGGCGTAGGCAGCGCAATGTTGTCTAGGGGAATTCAGAAGCACCGCACGCCAAGAGAAGAATGTCCCACCTTTGCAAAACCAAAACCGCAAAGGTAGGCCACCCTCAAGGGCACTCCTACTCACATCAGGAAGCTGCCCTAGCAATCTGTTCTGCAGACAAGGGGATACCCGAGGCTTGAAGCCTCTCCGCAAGCTTTGGCACCACTTCTCTAACGTGTTCGTTAAAATGAAGGTAAATAATGCCCGCCGCGTCGGAGGGAACTTCAACAAAGCCCTTAACTAGAATTGCGACATGAGCGCGCGTAAGGGAAGAGAGCAGCATCCCCATCTCTAGGATGACGTTCTGGCGGGGCCGTGGCTTTATCTCTTTCTCCCCGTCGCGCTTCGCGTATCCCAAATCGTCGGGTGTCATGAGCACGATCCCAAACCGCGCTTCACCTTCCCTCCCGATTTTTTTTTCTAAGGACTCAATGATAGTCATGCCCCCGCCAGCCGTGTTCATGAGCACGAAGGGGTCAAGGTCTAGTCGACGCAAAACCAGTTCCAGCTGATCGCGTGCAATTTCATCGTGGCCATGAACGACGAATATCTGCGGCTTGACTGCCGCCAATGCTTCAGGAACTTTCGCTGCTGGTCTGGGACCTCCGATAGCAGCGGTAACAGCTTCACCTAAACGCTTTTTTTCTGCTTCGGGTCCCTGAAACTGCACTGTTCCGGTCGTAATAAACCAATTGAGAATGGCACCATCTGGGGATCTGAACTGGAACTTTTGCCCGTCTGGCCCGGTCCATTCGCCGTCAATGCCAGCGGCCTTTATAGTCCGCATAAGATCGTCGATGGACCCGCGAAACTTCATATCTCCTCCCGTTGAGCTCACCGGGGCAATTACGCCTTATCGATTACGTTATCACAGCTTATTTGGACGGAGGGCACGGTTAGCACGGTGGGCGGACAACCGACTACTTGCGCGGCGTGTGCAATTTGAGGGGGAGGATTTTGGCGTAGGACTTGAAATCGGGGTCGGAGGCGAAGATGGACCAGTCACGAGTGAGGGCGATGGCGCAGATCAGGATGTCGGAAACGGAGACGGCGACTCCGCGGGCGCGGCACTCGTTGCTGGCTTTGGCGGCGGCTTCATAGTCCGAGGTGGAGACGGGTTCATCGGGAAAGGAACGCATGACGGCGCGGAGCTTTTCGTATTGGCTGGCGGTCTTCATGCCGGATAGCACCTCCTGGCGGATCAAGCCGATGATCCGGGCGCGGCCCTCTTTGATTAAGTTAGTGAGTTCGGCGACGGCGGCGCATTCGGTAGGATTGAGGTCGTGGGCTTTCCTGCGGAGCGCCAGGGACCAGATCGAAGTATCGACAAGAACGTTCACGCGCGCTTTCTGGTGCGTTCTTTCTTGTAATCGTAGTTGCGGTCGTGCTCGATGGTGCCGAAGAGCGGAAGGATGCCCTGCTGTTTGCGGCGCTGGATGTATTCGTCCAAGGCGGCGGTGACGGCATCTTTCTTGGTGCGGTGGCGGCCCAGCTTCTGGGCTTCTGTAATCAAGCGGTCGTCGATGGCCAGATTGGTAAGCATCGTCTATTCTCCGATCTACCTTACATACCCTGATGTGCAGACTCAAATAGATCCAGGAGTGTAGACCGAACGAGCGTTTAAGCGTAAGTTGCTTGACGCCCACTAAGGTACGGTTCAAAATCCGCGCAAGGGCGTCCAGGTCAGTCCAAGTGTTACGAAATAGCGTTCAACGACACTATAAATGATGGTTGCCCACTTATTCGGATGGGGCCGAACCTCGCGCGAGCGAAAGGAGGTCGTCATGTCAAGACTAGGGAGCTTGCTCGGACGATCAGTGCTGACTGCGGTTCTCATTCTGATATCCGCAGCAATAACGCAGGGTCAATTCAGGCGCGATGAGTTGCCGATTCCCGGCAATCCCCCATTAACCAGCGACATCGTGGAAAAAGCGAGCCATTTTTTTGAGTGGCTGCTGGATGCGCATCTGACCCTGGAACAGCGCGCTCAATTCCGCGAGTCTCTGGTGCGTTCGTGGAAGCAGCATCAGCAGGACGACATTGACGGCACCATGGCCGTCCTGAATTTTCGCGATCAAGTGAACCAAAAGACGCCCGAAGAAAGAGAACTGATCCGTGAAGCCCTGCGGCAGAAGTATCTCGATTCTCTAAGGCGAACGCCGCAAAACGTGCTCTCGCGATGGGTATTGAACATATACGACTCAGCGCATCGGCCGATCGCGTACGGGAACCCGCCGCTGACCCTGCAAGTGGCCGACGCTTATGCCGAGTTCGTGGCGTTCCTGATTACCGAATGTTCAGGACAAAAGGCCTTCAACCCCGACCGCCACTTTAAGGACGCGCTCGCACAGGGTCTTGCAGCACAGTACAGCAGCTATTCGCCCGAGCAGCAGAGGCAGTTCGGTCAGATGCCGCTTCTGTGGGATGCGCTGCGTTTCAAGTGGGCGCAGCTTTCTGAACCGGAGCGAGCGAATTACCGGAAGCAGTGGGCGCCAGCAGTGCAGACGTTGCTCGCCAGCGCACGGGGAAGCGGCAGTGGTGCACCGGCAAGTTCGGGTGGAATTCCGCAGGGCTTGCAGGACCGTTTCAGCAGCGAACACTTATTTGTCAACTCCATGGCCAACAGCTCGTTCACCACAACCATGAATTTGCATTTGTCGATGTGGAGGTAGAGGCGCACAGCCAAGAATGGCTGTGTACCTCCAAGTCGAACCAGGCACGGGTCTGTCGAACCAAACACGGCTCTGAAGACCCCGCCACTACACGGTCGCTACTTATTCGGAGCCGCCGCCGAAGAGGCGGATGACGATACCGGCCGAGGCCCAGTAGTTGTTCTGGTGGAGGTTGGTGCCGAACGCGGTCCGGTAGTAGTCGAAATCGAACAGACGGATGTCGATGTGGCGGGAGGGATGGACATCCAGCCCGCCGCCGGCTTTGTACGAAAGACAGTTGATGGAAGTCTTGTAACCGCCGGTGCCGCTGACGGTGGTGTCCTCGCGCGATCCCCCGACCAGAGCTTCCACAAACGGGGTCAAGCCCCAGCGATTGCGGCTGCGATGGAAGTAACGGGGCCCGAAGTGGTTTCCGTAGAGGACATATTTGGTGCCGGTAACCGTTACGACGTTGTAGCTGCTGTCCCCAAGGACCTGCAACCACGGGGTCATGTTCCAGCCAAACGAGCCCATGGCGCCGTTCAGGTTAGTTGAGGTTCCCCCCGCGCTGCCAGGCACCCGCGCAAAGGCGTACCCGCCATAGAATTCCAGAAGAGGCGCTCTGCGGCGAGCGCTGGGGAGAGGCTTCTCCCAGGTGGATCTGTCGTTTGCCGGCCGGATCGCCGGCGCTGGCGGCTCGGCTGGCGCCGGTGCCGTTGATGGTTCAGGTTGCGCAGAGGCAGGCCGCTCAGGCTGGGCGACAACGCTCGTCGTCATTTCCGGCGCATTCGAAACGGGTGCCGGAAATGCTGGTGCTGTAGTCGGCGAAGCCGGTGAGTGTTGAGGTTGTGCAGGAGCAAGCAACGCCGGAACTGGCGCAGGCTGAGGCTGCGCAGGCGCTGTTGCCGGAGCGATCGGAGTTGGCGGCGGAGTTGGTTGCGCGGGTGTTGCCGTGCTTTCCGGCGCGTTCAAAAGGGGCACAACTACTGGCGCAACAGATACGGGTGGCGCGACGGCGGACGCCTGAACTGCGACAGGCGGAGCAGGTGCAGATTGAGCTTGCACGGACACCTGGGTTGCGGCCGGTGCAGCGAGTGCAGGCTGCTGTGGCTGTGCCGAGGCAATAGGCTTTGCTACGGGCTGAGTTGAACTTGGGACAATCGATTTTTCCGTGGCCATGCGCACGGAGCCGTTCTGTTGCGCGACGGTTGCGGTGCGATCAACGGCGATCAGGTTCGAATAGACGTAACCTACTTTTCCGTCACTCGTTTGAATCCGGGAGAACACAAAGCCATAAACCAAGATGGTGAAGCGCGTTCCGCAAGGCACGGATGCGATTACGTCGGGAGTTCTACGTGGTTTTCCGAAAACCTGGATGTCGTCCGGGTGGTTGGAGCAATCGACGTACCCCACGTCGTCAGCCAAAGCGGCAGAGGCCGCGAGAAGACATCCCCCGAATAGAAGCAGGAATCGGTTGCGAGACATGGCCCCCTCCTTGGCCCGAGCAGACCCCGAGCCCTTAAGAAGATTATCCAGCCGGGAGAGAGGTTCGTCAGACTGGACGAAGGGGCAGGTCGTTCCAAAGCGCCACTGTTCGAGGTGACGGGGCCGCTGACTGCCCTATCTGATGCGGTTAGAATTTTGCCGGAGAGGAACAGGTTAGGAGAGTGGGAGCAAGGTAGAGAATTTCTCGGCGAAATTATGGAGGGGCGGTGGCGCGTTCGCGGATGGATTTTTCGGTGAGGAGGGCTTGCTGGCGGAGGCGGTCGGAAATTTCGGGGAGCTCGCGCTGGTAGGGGCGGATGGCGGGGAGATCGTCGGGCTGGCCGATGAGGTAGAGGGCGCGGAGGGCCTCCCAGACTTGGTCGTCGCCGGGATCGACGGTAGCGACTTCGGCGCCCGCGGTGACATGCGAATCGACGGCGACCGAAAGCGATCGAATGCGGCCGCTGATCGGCGAACGGACTTCGATGATTTGGTGGCCGTTTTGAGAGGCATCCGCTGAGCGGTCGACCTGCAATTTGGCAATGAGGCCGCCTTGATGGACCGCGGTTCCCACTTTATCGGCGTCGGTGATGCGGCCAGCGGCGGGGGCAACGATTCTAGCGGGCTGAAGGAGGGCGACGATTTGAGGTCGACCGGAGGCGTCATGGAAAAGGACAAGGGAGAGAGCGGCGTTGCCGCGGACCATCGGGGATTGATCCTGGAGCATTTTACGGAGAGCTTCGTGGAAGGCGGGGACAGATGTGTCCTGGCCCATCACCCAGGCGTCGGTGTTGCGGACTTCTTCGACAGGATGCGAAGCCAGGCGAATCATTTCCGGATACCAGTGCATCGCGGCGGCATCGTGGTGGTTCATGCGCTCACCGAGTTGGACGAGGGCATGTTGGATATGACGCGGGTGCTTTTCATCCTGGAGGTATTCGGTGATTTGTCTGTCGGGAAGCCGGCGGCCGAACCAGGTGTTCCACCAGAAGAGGAACGGCATCAGGACGATCAGCCAGGCGGTTACGAAAAGGAGGGCGCGATTGCGCGGGGACATTTTGTGATGCGGGGAGGAGGAGGGCTTCTCGGAGGAGGGATCGAGGAGAACTTCGGCGTGAGCGGAAGTTTCTGGTGAAGATGGTGGAGTGGGCATGTCGTTTGTTGGCGCTGGCTGTCGGAAAAGCGGCAGCAAGCTGCCGCACTCCAAATTCAGCCCTCGTCGGAGGCCGGGGGCTGCTTAGCGGGCTCGGCTTTGGTTTTTCCAAAGAGACCGCGGTCGCGGAGTTCCCAGAAAACATTCAGGAAGAAGACTCCGGAGATGCTCAGCATGATCAGGCTCTCGAACAGACCATCGACGGTTGTGAGCGTGCCGGTTACGAAGATCCAGCCGATCCCCGCCAGTGGGATCAGGCCTAGCAAAATGGAAATCAGGAGCATCACGGGAAGCAATGGACCTCCTCGGAAAGATGGTTGTCAGTTAGCAGAGTTCAGTGCTCCCTTTGCTTGCATCGGTGATTCCCTTAGTAGGGGCGCAGCATGCTGCGCCCCTACAGGCAAGATTGCTGCCATCACGGCTTGAACGTGGCGTCCACCGTTTTAGAATCCTTCGCGGCTAGCGTCACTTTGACGTCTTGTTCGCCTAGCTTTTCGTGAACGAAGGCGATGGTGTAATCGCCGGGCGGCAGACCTTTAATTTCAAATTTGCCATCAGGGCCGGTGACCGCGAAGAAGGGGCTCTTGGTGACGTTGACAAACATGCGCATCCAGGGATGCTGGTTGCACTTGACGGGCAGCATGATTTCTTCACGGGCGAAGGTTTTCTCGAGCGCGACGGACTGTGGAGGCTGGGACTCGTTCCACTCGCGGTTGTCCTTGGGCGTGGGATGAATGTTGTGGGTGGTGGGATCGCTGTTGACGATCTTGATGGTCTGATTGGCCACGACGCCGAGGACGTGAGGATGGTATTTGCAGCCGCTCTGGTCGAGGGTGATGGCTTCCTTGGGAACGTCGAAGGTGCGGTTACCAAGGCCGTCTTTCACGTAGACGAAAACGTTGGCGAGGTGGCCGCCGCCGGCCATCACGTTTTCAGCGGTGTTGGTGCCTTTGCAGGCGGGATCCTGGCTCATGTCAATGGTGACGGCCTTGGGCGCGGCGCCCTCGAACTTGACGACGCCAACGATGGTGGCCGCGGTCGCTGGATCAATCGGAGTGGCCGTGGGCGCCGCCGCGCTCGGAGTCGCCGCGGGCTGCTCTTCGGTGCCTTCTTTTTTGCCGCATCCTGCGAGAAGGACAAGGCCCAGCATAGCCGCCAAGCCGCAGACTGTAATCGACGTTTTCGTTCTCATATTTCGTCCCATACCTCTCTTGAAATTTGAATACGCAAACCAAATAAAGGTTTATTTCGACACACCGCCGCCGCCGGATTTCGGGCCGGACGACGCACCGCCGGATGCGGCGCTCGAACGGCCCATGGCAGCGCCGACTCGGCGCTGCTCTTCGGGCGTGAGCTGGAGGATGTAATCGACCAGCAGTTTTGTCTGGTCCTTATCATAGCCCTGGAAAGAAGCGGGCGTGGGGCCGAAGAAGACCCAGTGGCCGTTCTCGCGCTTGAAGAGGCCGGAAGGCATGGCCGTGCCCGGACTGATGGCTTGCGGGTCGATAATCCAGCGTTCCACCCAGTCAGGCTTCAAGCGGCCGCGGGCTTGCAAGAAGTTGGGAGCGGTGGCGAAGCGATCGTGGGCCGGGTCGCCGGTGGCGTGACATTTCAGGCAGGGCGCAGCGGGGCTGCTGAACAGGCTGCGCGCCATTTCCGTTTCCTTGGTGGTGAGCACGGGAACTTCTTCCGGTATGTAGGGGAAGGGCTGTCGCGCTAACGCCTGGAAGAAGCGGACGAGTTTGCCCAGTTCGTTCTCTGAGAAAGAGAACGTGGGCATGCGCACTTGCAGGTAGGAGCGCACGCCGTTGCGATTGGTGTCGGTGGTGCTCAACGACGGATTTTTCAGGAAGCGCAGCAGCCAGTCGGGATCAACGCGCGCGCCTTCGGTGAGGAGCTTGGGAGGCAGTTGCTCCTGCGCATCCTTATAACGGGCCATGGCCCTGAACGGTGAAGTGGGCTGGCCGGAGATGAACTCATGGCAGCTCATGCAATTATATTTCCGGACGATCCACCAGCCTTCCTGGATGTCGCGGCGATAATCGAGCGGGCGGTACTGATAGCTGGCGGGGAGCGGATTTTCCTGGCTTCCCAAGAGGAACGTGGTGAGCGCGCGAATCTGTTCGCTGGTGAGGTGCAGGTTCGGCATGCGCAACTTTTCGGTTTCGGGCTTTTCCTTGCCTTTGTCCCAGATGTTGGGCTCGGCGAGTTTGTGTTCGAAGAAGCCTTTTTGGTCGTACCAGGGCTCTTTGGCGGGGCCTTCGGGCAGACGCGAGCGATCGTCGGAATCGGTGATTGGTTCGCTGCCGCCGCGCTGGGCGACATCGGTGAGCAAAGCAAAGTCCAGGCGCTCGATGGGTTTGCTGCCTTCGATGGTGAGTTCGGTGCCAATGCGGCCTTCGTCCTCGAGGCCGGAGATTTCGTGGCAACCGGCGCAGCCGAAGTGTCGCACCCACTTCTTGCCTTCCGCTTTCAAATTCGCATCGTCCATGAACGAGGCGTCGGCGTAGGAGGACGGCTCCTGCTTTTTCAGAGTGACGAGATAGCTGGCGACGTCTTCGGCGTCCTGTGGAGCGAGGCGCAGGCTGGGCATCACGGTCATGTTCTGGACTTGGAGTTCGTGGCCGTCATTGGGGCAGCGGCTGTGCTCCAGGTCGAAAACGTAGGGCAAGCCCTTCTTTTTGTAGTCTTCAGGGCCGATGTCTTTCTTTTCGAGGGGGCAGTAAGGACGAGTGCGCTCGCGGGCGTTGTGAACCCAGCGGACGAGGTAGTCGTAGCTGTCCTTTTCGCCGACACGCGTGAGATTTGCCGCAAAAGTTCCGCCTTGCACTTGATCGCCTTCACCGATGGAGTGGCAGGCGAGGCAGCCGCGCGTTTCGAAGAGCTCCTTGCCGTGAGCAGCGTTGCCCAGCTTGTGCTTGGGCAAGGGATCCGTTAGCGCGGACTGCCAAATGTAGGCGGAGATGGACTTGATTTGCTCGTCGTTGAAACGGAAATTCGGCATTTTGGTGGTGGCGCGGAAGTCGCTGGGCCTTTTCAGCCACACCGGGATCCAATTTTTGTTGAGCTTGAGGCGGATGTCCTTGAGATTGGGGCCGACCTTTTTCATGTCTTGCAGGAGGCTCATGGTGGAGCGGTCGAGCTGCACGATGCGGAGGTCGAGCTTGCTGTTGGCGACTTTGAGGGCGACGGCGTGATCGTTCAGGCGGTTGGCCTGGTCGTTGCTTTCGGCTTTGTCGGCCTGCTTCATCAGGTCGCCGGCTTGCTTGAAGTTGTCCTTTTTCTCCTGGTCAATTTGCTTGATCTGCTGGGCGACAGAGAGCAGGTCTTCGGGTTCCTTGTCATAACCTTCGAAACGATGACAGCCCACGCAGCCGCGCTGGCGGTAAAGATCTTTGCCCTCGCTGACCGTCCAGCCAACGTCGTTGCTGACAACAACCATGTCCGCGGAGTGGCAAACCTGGCAGCCCGCTTCTAGATTTCCTTTCCGGAAGATCGGCCACAGCCAGTGCTCGTAAGTGCCATGCGCTTTTTCCATGCTGGTGGTGGCGCGTCCATTGCCCTGGTGGCAAGGCGTGCAGGCGAACTTGTCCGGATCGTGAATTTTCAGGAGATCGGGTTCCGGGTGGCTGGTAAAGGCGCGGGCAAAGTCATCGGGCTTTTTGCCTTTTGCCGACATGGAAGCCGCGGTGAGCTTCACCGGCTCGCGAATGCCCATGTGGCAGGATTCGCAGCGGTCGACAATATTGGAACTGTCTTCCCTCACGATATCGGCATTGTGTTCAATGACATTGATCTGGCGAATTTTCGGTGTCCAGGCTTCCACGCCGTTCTGCAAGTTGGCGAGCTGCGAGGGCGTGAGGTTCACCATGTGATCGGTGAGATAGGAATCCATCAATACTTTCTTTTCATTGACCGGCTTGATCAATTCACCGAGTTCGGCGCTCAGTTGGGTGCGCTCGTTTTTCAGGTCGTTGTACGTTTTTTCAAGCTCGTCGTAATCCTTGAAAGTTTGATTCTTACCGTCCGGCATTTCAACGGTGCTGCTTTTTTTCTTGTATTCGTCCAAGTTCCTTTGTTTACGCCGCTTGGCGGAAGGGCTGGTCTCCGTTTCGATGTCGTACGTGGAGGCGCCGACGTAGGCGCGGCGATCTGTGAAAACGCTTTGCACGGCCAAAATTTGGGCGCTCAAGTCGCGCAGCTTTTCGTTGATCTCCTTGATGCGCGGAGCGGCGTTCTTGCTGGCAGCCTCGTAATCTTGCTTGAGCTTCTGGTAGTCGGCGGTGGATTCGATTTCTTTTTGCGAGTCCGCCGACTGCGTTTTGGCGTTTTTCAGATAGGCCGAGTAGCGGTCCTTCCACTCATGCTGAAACGTTTTCCAGGGGCGCTGGCCAAAATCTTCGTCCCAGAACGCCCAGAAGAGCGTGGCCATGAGGAGGACCATGGAGATGACGTAATGCGGGGCGAGCGACTTGCTGACGACCGGGTCATTTTCGGGAATGGGCTTTTCGGGCACCAGTTCCTCCTAGACGTTGAACCAAGGTGTAATCCACACGTACTTAATGTGGAAGAGCAAGCGCAACAGCATTTTGATCGGCAATGCGATCATGGTCAGGAAAAACGTCATCAAGATGGAGTACTGCAACAGGCTCATGCGCTTGTAGTCTTTCGCATTGTGGCGCCGGAAAAAGGCGTGCACGAGCATGCCGCCGATGGCGAAAAAGCCGCCGACCACCGCCGCGCCAAAGATGCCTTTGCCCCAATTCGAGGTGATGCCAAAGAGATCGGGCAAGTCGCGATTCACTTCGTAAATGAGGCGGTTGTGGTCCCAGGTTTGCCCGGGCCAGAACCACTGCCATCCGGGGCCGCGGATAAAAGTGCCGATGAAAATCATGGAGACCCACAGGATGATGAAGCCGAAGAGGAATGTTCCGATGGCGAATTTGCGCTGTTTCCAGGTGTAGTAGCCGGCGCCCAACGGGTTGGTATCAATATAAGGGATCACCATCAGGCCAAAGATAATCAGCGTGGGCATGACCACGCCGGCGATCCACGGATCGAAGTACACCAGCATTTCCTGCAAACCGAGGAAATACCATGGAGCTTTTGCGGGGTTCATGGTGAGGTTGGGGTTGGCCGGTTCTTCGAGCGGCGCATTCAGGGTGATGGACCAAATCATCAGGATGATAGTGACGATGATGGCGGCGAGGAATTCGATGCGCAGCAGAAACGGCCAGACGTGGACTTCCTTGGCCCAGCCGGGCTTGAAGGGCCACGCTTTGCGGTGATGGGTTTTTGCCAGCGCGGCATCCCCGGCAAGTTGCTCGATCAAAACGTCATTCGCGTGCGCTTGCTTCCAGGCGAGGTAAATATAGAAAGCGAGCAGCGGAATCATGGCGATGATCGGGACGTTGTCCGCGGCGGAGAGGATTTCCCACAATTGTTTCCAATCCATGGCTACTTCTTCGCCTCCTTCACTTCAGAGTCGAGGACCACGGGGGCGGGACCGGAAATGCCGCCATCCTTACGAACGCGCCAGAAGTGCAGGACCATGAAAATGGAAGCGATGATGGGAATGCCGATGCAGTGCCAAATGTAGGAGCGAAGGAGCGCGTTGGCGTCCACGATGGAGCCGCCGAGGAGGCCGAAGCGCACGTCGTTGTACGGCGTCATGCCCAACATCGAACCGAAGGGACCTTCGTGACCGAGAAGTGGAGTGGCGCGCGCCATGTTGGTGCCTACCGTGACGGCCCAGAAGCCGAGTTGATCGTCGGGGAGCAGGTAGCCTGTGAACGAGAGCAGCAGCGTCAGCACCAGCAGGATCACGCCGACGTTCCAATTGAACTCACGGGGTTTCTTGTACGAGCCGGTGAGAAAAACGCGGAACATGTGGAGCTCGACGGCGATGACCATCAAGTGCGCGGCCCAGCGATGCATGTTGCGCAACAATTTGCCGTAGGGCACGTCGTGTTCGAGGTAGAGGACGTCGCGGAAGGCCTGCACTTTGCTGGGGTGGTAGTAGAACATGAGGAGCACGCCGGTGAGCGTGAGGACGATGAATAAATAGAAGGTGATGCCGCCCATGCCCCAGGTGTAGCTGTAACGCACGGCGTCGCGATTGATTTTGGCGGGATGCAGATGAAGGAAAACGTTGGAGAGGACGCCGAGGGCGCGGTTGCGCGGGGTGTCGTCGTGCTTGTGGCGGAAAATCGAAGTGAAAAGCTGGGTCTTGGTGGGCTTCTTCAGGATCTCGACTTGTTCTTTGGCTTTGGCGGGGAGATCGGTTTTGAGGGAGGCGAGATCCTCCTTGACGCCTGTCTTTAGGCGCTCGACCAGGCCAACCGATTTGCCGTTTTTTCCGTTTCCTTTGTTTTCTTCAGGCATTGGTTTGCTCCCGTTTTTTTGACCTGTTCGCGACGCCCCGTTTTACTTTGCGAACCGGGCGGGGCAAGCCCCGCCCCTACAATTCTCGCGCGTGGCTACACCGGCAAAAATGATCCCGGGTCGCTGAAGTGGCTGGGTTGTCCTTTGGGCCACTGATAGAGCCGGGAGGTGTCCACAATAATCTGGCCGTCTGGCGCGAGTTCCACGTGCGCGCGATCCATCGGGCGCGGCGCGGGCCCTTCAAAGTTGACGCCTTCGCTGTCGTAGCCGCTGCCGTGGCAGGGGCACTTGAATTTGTTTTCGCCGGCCTTCCAATCGGGTGTGCAACCGAGATGAGTGCAGCGGGCGTAGATGACGAAGACGCGATCGGGAGTGCGGTCGACCCAGATACGGTATTTTTGCTGCCACTTGGTATCGACGCCGAGGGAATAGTCCGAAGCGTAGCCAATTTTGAAAATGGTCGGAGGTTCAAAGAGCGTGCGGGGAAGGAAAAAACGAAGGAAGGCGATGAACCAAGCGCCCAGAAATCCAGTGACGGCAACCCAAACGAGGCGCCGGCGTTGCTTGTTCATTTCACTCGGTTCGGGACCGACGGTCGCCAAACCGGCGGCGGCTGCTGCTTTGGACGTACCCACGGCAGGCGTACCAACATACTTCGTTGCATCACCGCCACCGGCAGCGGATGTCTTCGCCGCTTCCGGTTTTGGTTTGGCCGAATCGGTTTCCGGGCCCGCCATGCGTTACCTCCTGGATTTCTGGTCCTCGAAAATAATCGGCGGCCCGCGAAAGCGCCGCCCGTTCCCCCTTAGGTCATAGGCCCAGCGACCGCGAGCCGGAAGCGATCGAAAATGGATTGGTCCCGAATGGATGATGGATTTAGAAATGATTGCGAACTTTCCGCGGTGAACGGAGATGAATGGTTGTGAACCGCGAAATGTTTACTGGATAAAATGGAAAGAATATAGGGAGAGGGCGCGGACGCTGAAAGCGACCGAGGCCCGCCGGATTGGAAAAGTTTGATACGAAAACATCGCGAGGTCCTCAACATTTCGCTGGACCCCCCAGAGACGAAACGGATATTACTCAAAACAAAAAAATTCGTCAATGCGTCTTTGCGATGGCGCCGGGAAAAGATTTGGGGCGCTTTTCTAGGAAGGAGGCGCGGCGGCGAAAAATAATAGATGCAAGAACTCGCTTGCGCTCAGAAAAACCTGTGATATATTCGCCCCGTTTCCATCCCCCACTTCTCCGGGCACGGAGAATTCGAGCAGGGCCTCAGTGGGGAAGGCCGAGAATTCAACTCGGGGGGTCGTTTTGCATGGGCCTCATACTTCTGGTCGTCATCTGGCTGATCACTTTCGCCAGCACGTATTTTTTCATCGCCAAGACGTGGTGGTTACCGGTGGGGGCCTCGGCCTCGGCCGCCGGAATCGATCATCACTTCACGACTACGTTCATATTGATGGGGATTGTATTCGTGGCGGCGCAGGTGGCGCTGGGATATCTCGTTTGGCATTACCGCGACCGCGGTTCTTCCTCTTCTAAAGTGGCGTATTCGCACGGCAACGCGACTCTGGAAGTCGTGTGGACTGTGCTCACCACGGTCCTCTTTGTGGGGCTGAATCTGGCGACCTACACGCTTTGGGCGGCAGAGCGCTTCGATCCGGCGGGGGCCAATGCGGTGCGCGTGGAAGTGACGGGGATGCAGTTCGCGTGGTACTTCCGGTATCCCGGGCCGGACGGAAAGTTTGGCGCAACCAACCCGGAGCTGGAGGATGCTTCGGCGGGCGGCGAAGCGGCTTTGGGTCTCGATCCGAAAGACGCGGCGTCCAAAGATGATGTCGTGACGGGAACGATGGTGGTGCCGGTGAACCGCGAAATCGAAGTGATTTTGCGGGCGCACGACGTGATCCACAGTTTTTTTATTCCGCAGATGCGCTTCAAACAGGACGCGGTGCCCGGGCTGGCGATTCACATGCATTTCACAGCGATACAAACGGGAGACTTTGAAATTCTCTGCGCCGAGCTTTGCGGGCTGGGGCATTACAAGATGCACGGAATGTTAAAAGTCGTCAGTCAGGAAGAGTTTGATAAATGGTTGGCGGCACGGGAGGCCGAGAAGCAATAACATGGCTACTCACGACTTCGCTGCCCAGGAATCACACGCGCACGCGGCCCCGCAGGGGTTCATTCGAAAGTGGGTCTTCAGTCTCGACCACAAAGTCATCGGCCTCCAGTATTACTTCCTGGCGCTGGCGGCGGTGTTTGTCGGCATGTTCCTGTCGCTGCTGATGCGCATCCACTTGATATGGCCCACGGCGGCATTGCCGCTGCTGGGAGACATCAAGCCCGAGACGTATCTGACGCTGGTGACCATGCACGGGACGATCATGGTGTTCTTCGTGCTCACGACAGCGCCGCAGGGGGGATTTGGGAATTATTTCCTTCCGATTCAGATTGGCGCGCCGGACATGGCTTTCCCGGTGCTGAACATGCTTTCGTTCTGGACGACCTTTCTCGGCTTCATCGTGATGATTGCGGCTTTTTTTGTCGCCGGAGGAGCGCCTCTGCATGGCTGGACGGGATACGCGCCGCTGAGTGCTTTGCAATCGGCCGGGCCGGGCGAGGGCTTGGGCGCGGACTTGTGGATCATCAGCATCGCGATTTTCTGCATCGGCGCGCTGATGGGGGCGCTGAACTTCATCACCACAACGCTGGATATGCGCGCCAAGGGCATGACCATGATGCGCATGCCACTGACCGTGTGGGCGTGGTTCGTCACCGCGATACTGGGGCTTCTGGCGTTCGGCGTGCTGCTATCTGCGGGCATTCTATTGTTGATGGACCGCAACCTGGGCACCAGCTTTTTCGTGCCGCTGGTCACCATCAACGGGCAGCTCACGGGGCATAAGGGCGGGTCGCCGCTTTTGTGGCAGCACTTGTTCTGGTTCTTCGGGCACCCGGAAGTTTACATCGCAATTTTGCCGGCCATGGGGATGTGCTCGCAGTTGCTGTCGGTGTTTTCGCGCAAACCGATCTTCGGCTACAAGGCGATGGTGTACGCCATCTTGGGCATCGGTTTCCTTGGCTTCATGGTCTGGGGCCATCACATGTTCATGAGCGGGATGAGCCCATATACCGCTTTTGCTTTCTCGATCATGACCATGGGGATCGGCGTGCCTTCGGCCATAAAAACTTTCAACTGGCTGGGCACCTTGTGGGGTGGCCGAATCCGTTTTTCGTCGCCCATGCTGTTTGCCATCGGATTCGTTTCACTTTTCGTTTCCGGCGGGATTAGCGGCCCGTTCCTCGCGCAGCCGCTGCTTGACATTCAGTTGCACGATACCGCTTTCGTGCCTGCCCACTTTCATCTGATTATGGGCGTGGCGTCCATATTCGGTATTTTTGCCGCCACCTATTATTGGTTCCCGAAAATGTTCGGACGCATGATGAACGAATCTCTAGCGCGCTGGCATTTTTTCATCAGCCTTATCGGCACTTACGCGATCTTCATGCCCATGCACTATGCCGGTATGGCGGGGCAGCCACGGCGGTACTCGCAATTCACGGAGGTGCATTACCTGGCTGGCTTGATTCCGCTGAACAAGTTCATCACCTTCGCGGCGTTTGTCACCATCGCTGGACAGTTGATCTTCGTCGTGAATCTTTTCTGGAGCATGTTCAAGGGACCGAAGGCCAGCGACAATCCGTGGGAAGCAACGACGCTGGAGTGGACCACGGCGACGCCGCCTCCTCACGATAATTTCGGAGGAAAGACACCGATCGTTCATAACGGTCCTTATGAGTACAACGTGCCGGGCGCTCCCCGCGATTACGTGATGCAGAACGACCCGGAAATCGAGCCGGCACACTGACAATTTTATGGCAAGTTTCTCCACAACCGCGACGGTAGATGAGGCCAGAATCTCGCTGGGCGATGATGGCATTCTGCCTCCGATCCGGGGCGGGGGCGGTGACGATGGTTCTGGCCCGGGATT
>WNFG01000962.1_pt1 | contig 45699 bp, 38 predicted proteins | sample 5400431 | NCBI WGS metagenome assembly WNFG01 (sample SAMN13153346, study PRJNA577476) | soil metagenome | isolation source: 120 cm saprolite under Douglas fir tree site 2 hole 3 replicate 2 | place: USA:California | collected 2015-04-18
GATGTGCGGCCATGGTAAAGCGTGAGCATGTCCGTCGTGGACTCCCTTCCACGCGATGCAAAACGGACTTTCCAAACCGGCGTCAATGATACCACAACGCAGCGGGATGCGTCGGTCGCTAGGCGCCCTTTTTACTCGCACGAAGCTTGTCGCCCCGCCTTGGCGGATTACCTGCGCCCGCGCGCTTGAGGATGCCGAGCGCCGGCGGGGCCGCACCCTCTCGCGCCAGGGCCGCCCCGCGCGATCGGAACGTGGACGGGCGCCCACGCGCGGCCTGCCCATGCGGCCGCGCCCGACGGCCCCGTCGGAAACCGTGTCCGATCCGCGAGTCGGCGACTTGACAGCCGACCCCAACCGGAGCCGGATGTTCGTCTGGCCTGCGGCAGTAGTGGGTACATTTATGCGGTGTTTAGTGTGCGCCGCCGAGATGGTCCCGGACGCCACAATGCCGGTTCCGGGCTACGAGCACCACACGTTTCGATGTCCGCAGTGCGGCGACGAGGAGCGCCGCCTCGCGTTCGCGCGCGAGGGGGAATCGCGCGTTGCCCACCCCCCCAAATCTTCGGCGCCGGAGCCGCCGGCGCTGCGGCCCGACGAGCCCGCGTCATTCGCCGCGGCTGCGGCCGCGCCGGAACCACGACCGGCCGAACCGAACTCTGCCGCTGCACCGCCGTCGTTCGCGCTACCATCGGCCTTGACGCGGCGGCTCAGCAAGCTCGCGGCCGCGATCAGGTCGCTGCCCGCATCGGCATCGCGGCTCGCCAAGCAGTCGATCCGCAAAGCGCCGCCCGCGTCGGCGCCGCCGCTCCCGTCGCCGGCCGCACCGCCCGTACCGCGACTGCCCGTCGAGCCGATATCGCCGGCCGCAGATTCGCGTGTCACGAACGTGCCGGGACCGGCGCGGCGCTCGTCTGACCCGGATGGCGTCCTTGCGACGCTTTCGCTGGTCCGGCAATTGGCCGAGCCGGGGTCAAGTTCCGCATCGGCATCGCACTTCGACGAAGCGCAAGCATCCAACGTCGCGCCGCTGGCGGCCGCATCGGAGCCGACAGCGCTGAGCGTGCCCGCTGGACGTACGCCCCTCTCCACGCCCCAGCGCGGCGAAGCCGAATCGATCCCGGTCGCGCCGCATGCGAAATCCGAGACAGCCGAGCTGAGCGCGCTCGCGCGAGCGCCGGAGCCAGCGCCGGCACCGCCGCTGTCGGACACATCCGAGGCCGAGGCCGGTTTCGACGACGAGGACCTGCTTCGGCACGCCCTTGAGATCCTGGACGGCCCGAAGCCCACCCCGCAGCCGGCGAGCGCAGCTCTGCCGAAGCCTGCGGCGGCAGCAAGGCCGATGGCTCCGGCGAAGCGGGCCGACCCGGCCAGGACCACGCACGCCGAGCAGGCCAAGAAATCGCTCGCGAGCCGCGCGGTCCGCATCGAGCGCGCCCCCGACGACAGGGCCAAGTAATCTCGTCAAGGACGTCACCTCGGGCCTGATTGTCATGTGGCACCGCGACACCGCGCACCTGCGGGCGATGTGCGACTGGTTTGGCTGGGAAGTGGTGGACGAGTGAAGCCGCGGCACGGGCGGCGGTCATGCACGATCCCGCCATCACCGCGCTTGGCTCGGCGTTTCGGCACATGTGGGCGTTGACTTGCACCTCGCGACGGCTCGATCGAGAGCGGCAGATCACCCGGCTTCTCGCCCCTGAGATCGACGTAGTCGGCCGCGGGGCGGAATTGGCGTGCGAGATTTAACCCATAGGAGATCAGTCCGCCCGCATCGACAAAGTAGCGGAAGGGGTACACCGCAGGTAGTTTGTAGCAGGCGGCCAACGTGGCGATCCCGTCGGGATGACAAGCCGCCACTGGCCTTGTGGAGATGACCATTGCCGACGACGAGACCACGTCAACTCAAGCTCGCCGCCTTCATGCGGCCGGCGAGCATCCATACCGGCGCGTGGCGCTATCCCGGCGCCTTCCCGGATGCAAATTTCAACCTCGCGCACCTCAGGCGCTTCGCGCAGACCTTGGAGCGGGCGAAGTTCGACGCCTTCTTCATGGCCGACCATATGGCCGTGCTCAACATGCCGATCGATGCGTTGAAGCGCAGCCACACGGTCACGTCGTTCGAGCCGTTCACGCTGCTCTCCGCCCTGTCCCAGGTCACGGAGCGAATCGGCCTCGTCGCCACGGGGTCGACGACTTTCGACGCGCCCTATCACATTGCGCGGCGCTTCGCCTCGCTCGATCATCTCAGTGGCGGGCGGGCGGGCTGGAACATCGTCACCACCTCCAATCCGGACGCGGCGCTCAATTTCGGCATGGAAGAGCACATGGAGCACGGCGAGCGCTATGCGCGGGCGCGCGAGTTCTACGACGTGGTGACCGGCTTGTGGGACAGCTGGGCCGACGATGCGTTCATCCGCGACGCCGACAATGGGATTTATTTCGATCCCGACAAGCTGCACGTGCTCGAGCACAAGGGCAAGTACCTTTCGGTGCGCGGCCCGCTCAACATCGCGCGGCCGATCCAGGGTTGGCCGGTCATCGTGCAGGCCGGCGCCTCCGAAGCCGGCCGCCAGCTTGCGGCGGAGACGGCGGAAGCGGTGTTCACGGCCCAGTCGAGCCTCGCGGTGGGGCGGGAGTTCTATGCCGACGTGAAAAGCCGGGCGGAAAAAGCCGGGCGCTCCCGCGACCATCTGAAGATTCTTCCCGGCTGCTTCGTCGTGGTCGGCGACACGGTGGAGGAGGCGCGCGCCAAGCGGGCGAAGCTCGACAGCCTCGTGCACTACGCCAGCGCCATCGGCTCCTTGTCGATCGCGCTCGGCCACGATGCGTCGAAATTCGATCCCGACGGGCCGCTGCCCGATATTCCCGAGAGCAACGCCTCAAAGAGCGGCCGGCAGCGCGCCATCGACCTCGCCAGGCGCGAGAACCTCACGGTGCGCCAGCTCGCCCAGCGTCTCGGCGGCCATTCCGGACTGGCAATGGTGGGCACGCCTGCAACGATCGCCGATGAAATGGAGGAATGGCTGACGAGCGAGGGCTCGGACGGCTTCACCGTGCAATTTCCGTACCTGCCGGGCGGGCTCGATGACTTCGTCGACCGCGTCGTGCCGGAATTGCAGCGGCGGGGAATATTCCGGCGCGAATACGAAGGCAGGACGCTGCGCGAAAACCTCGGATTGCCCAGACCGAAGAACAGATTTTTTGCCTGAGAGTATGCCGGCTGCCGGCCGAGCGGTGGCAGATTACCGGCATGCCCACTGACTGATTGCTGCGAATTCGATATCCTGCCCGCGCGTGCTCCTGGCACGGTCTCGGCAGGTTGCGGAGGACGTCATGACGTATTCATCGCGGCGAGCGCTGTTTTCCGTCTGTGCGATGATCCTCGCGGGCATCACGTTCCCTACGCCGTTCACCGACGATCGCTTGGGTGGACGCGGCGGCTCGGTGCCAGGTGCCGCCGCCGCAGGAAGCGCGCTCGCGGATTCGGACTTTCCGGTCTGCCACGCGCCGGCCGCGCCTGAGCGCACGAGCGCCCTCATCCGCCTGGCGCAGACACGGACCGAGGTGCCGCCGGCGGAAATGAAAGCGGCCATGCCGGCGCCGGCCTTTGCCGACAGCGACCCGCCGCTCTGGGAGGGCCTCGGCCCCGTAAGCTACAAGATCAGCACGTCGAGGCCAGACGCACAGGCCTATTTCGACCAGGGCCTCCGCCTCGCCTACGCCTTCAATCACGCCGAGGCGCAGCGCGCCTTTCGCAAGGCGCAGAAGCTCGATCCGTCATGCGTCATGTGCTTCTGGGGCGAGGCGCTGGTGCTCGGCCCCAACATCAATCTTCCCATGCAGGAAGATGCGGTGCAGCCGGCCTTTGCGGCGGTCCAGAAGGCGCTCGCCGTCAGTGCCCAGGCGAGCCCGCGCGAGCGGGCGCTGATCGCCGCACTCGCAACGCGATACGCGCAGGATCCGAAGGCCGATCGCGCCCCGCTCGATGCCGCCTATGCGGCAGCCATGGGCAAGCTTGCGGCCGACTTCCCGGACGACGACGAGATCGCGGTGCTCTATGCCGAGGCGGTGATGGACTTGAGCCCGTGGAATTATTGGCAGCCGGGCGGACGCGAGCCGAATCCCCAGAGCGCGCCGATCGTGCCGACCCTCGAGCGCGTGCTAGCCAACCATCCCAACCATCCCGGCGCGATTCATTTCTACATCCACGCCGTCGAAGCATCGGATCGGCCGCAGCGCGCGGAGCCCTATGCGGATCGGTTGCGCGGCGCCATTCCGGCCGCCGGTCACCTCGTGCACATGCCCAGCCACATCTACTACCGCGTCGGCCGCTATCTCGATGCGCTCGGCGACAACAAGATCGCGGCCACGGTGGACGAGAAATACCTGGCCGACACCAATGCACCCATGGGCGTCTATCGGCTCGGCTATTACCCGCACAACGTCCATTTCGTCCTCGCCTCGGCGCAGATGGCAGGCGACGGAGCAACCGTCATCGCCGCGGCGGAAAAGTTGCGTGGCCTCATACCCGACGAGGTGGCGCGCGGAATCGCCATGGTGCACCCGGTGAAGGCGGCGCCGTACTTCGCCCATGCCCAGTTCAGCGGGCCGGAGACGATTCTGGCCCTGCCCGATCCGGGCGACGCGATGCCCTACGTCAAGGCGCTGTGGCGCTACGCGCGCGGCATGGCATTCGTGGCGCAGCGGAACTTCGATGCGGCCATGACCGAGGCCGATGCGATCGCGGCGATCGAGCGGACGGCGGATCTTTCGCTGCTCAACGCCTCGGGCATTCCGGCCCGGGAGGTGATGCGTCTTGCGCGCGCCGTGATCGAAGGTCGCGTCGCCCAGGCGCAGGGCAATCTCACCACCGCACTTGCCCGCTTCGAAGAAGCTGCGGCTCTCCAGGACGCTCTGCCCTACACGGAGCCGCCCTACTGGTACTATCCGGTGCGGCAAACGCTTGCGGCCACGCTGCTGCAGGCGGGGCGGCTGGCCGAGGCGGAGGATCAATTCCAACGCGCGCTCAAGCGGGCTCCTGCCAACGGCTGGTCCTATTACGGGCTGGCACAACTGTACAAGGCCCGGGGCGACGCCGCGGCTGCCGCGCGGGCCGAGGCCGAGCTCGCGAAGACCTGGGTCGGCGATCGCGAGTTGCTGCAGATCTCAAAACTTTAGCCACAATGCGCGGAGGGCAAGCCAGCGTTTTTCCCGGTGCAAGGCTGCGATTGATCTACCACAGGCTCTTGAGCCGGCCGCCGTCCATATTGAGCGACACGCCGGTAATATAGCTCGCCCGCTCCGAGCACAGGAAAACCGTGGCGTTGGCGAGCTCCTCCGGTTTTCCGAAGCGGTTCAGGGAATTCTTTCGCGCCGCGAGCTTGCGGGCGTCGTCCGGCGACGCCGCGCCCAGCTCCTGCTTGAGCCCCTGCGCGTTCATGCGCCACAGGTTGGTGTCGACCCAGCCCGGGCAGATCGCGTTGACCAGCACGTTGTCCTCGCCGAATTCGGTCGACAACGACTTCGTGAGATTGAGCAGCGCGGCGTTGGTCATGCCGCTGCCGAACATGTAGGGGTCCGGCTCCTTGCCCGCTCCGCCGATCGTGTTGACGATACGGCCCCATTTCTGCGCCTTCATCATCGGATAGACCAGCCGGATGGCGCGCAGAAATCCGAACAGCTTGGTTTCGAGTTGATTCTTCATCTCGTCGTCGTCGAGCACCGCAAAACGGCCCGAGTACATGGTACCGGCATTGTTGACCAGGATGTCGACGCCGCCGAATTTCTCCTTTGCCGCCTCGACCATGCGCTTGATGTCGGCTTCCTTGGTCATGTCGGCTTGCACGGCGTGGATGTCACCGCCGGTCTTCTTGGCGAGCTCATCGCGCGCCTTGTCGATCTTGTCGGCGGTGCGCCCGGATATCAGGACGCGCACGCCTTCCTCCAGAAACTGTCGCGCGGTCTCATAGCCGATGCCGCTGCCGCCGCCGGTGACGATCGCGCGACGTCCCTTGATGCCCAGATCCATCGTTCGTCTCTTCCCTCGGCTTGACGCTGAAATCGGACCCATAGAGTATCCGCGAAGCGCCGCGGCAACAAAGAGAAATGCGAGGGAGGAATGGAGCTTGGACTGCGCGGCAAGGCCGCCGTCGTCACCGGCGGCTCACGCGGCATCGGCAAGGCCGTCGCGCACACGCTCCTGGCAGAGGGCTGCGCGGTCGCTATCTGCGCGCGCAACGCAGAACGGCTCGATGCGGCGGTGCGCGATCTCGCCAAGCTGGGTCCCCGCGTCGTGGGCGTCGCAACCGACGTCGCCGATGAAAACGCCGTCCGCGCATTCGTGGAGCAAGCATGCGGGACCTTCGGCCGCATCGACATTCTGGTCAACAACGCCGGCACGCATCTGCGTGGAACGGTCGAAAGCACCACCCCGGCAATTCTGGAACGGCAGCTCCGCGACAAGGTTTTTGGTTTCTTCGCCATGATCCAGGCGGTGCTGCCGTTCATGAAGCGCCAGCGCGACGGGCGGATCATCAACATCGTGGGTCAGGCCGCGCGCCACCCGCATCCCGATCGCTTTCCCTCCGGCGTGACCAATGCCGCCGTGATGGCGCTGACGAAATCGGTGGCGGACGCGGTGGCGCGCGACAACATTCGCGTCAACGCGGTATGTCCGCAGTACATCGAATCCGAGCTGCTCGCTTCGCTGATCGCCAAGGAAATGCGGGAACGCGGGGTCGATCGCGCGACCGCGGCGGGCGGCTTCTCGCGTTCCAATCCATTGGGACGGGTCGGGACGCCGGAGGAAGTGGCGGACCTCGTGGCCTTTCTCGCCTCCGATTGCGCGAGCTTCACCACCGGCAGCGCGGTGAGCATCGATGGCGGTTATCACCGCTATGTCTTCGGTTGAGAGGGCGCCATGGACCTCAGCCTTGCAGGCAAGACGGCACTGATCACGGGCGGGACGAGCGGCATCGGCCTTGCCATCGCGCAGCGTCTCGGCGAAGAGGGCTGCCGGATCGCGATCTGCGGCCGCGATCGAGCCAGGCTCGACACGGCGATCGCGGCGCTCGGGTCCATTCATGCGAAAGGCTTCGTGGCGGACGTCTGCAACCCGGGCGACGTCTCCCAACTCGTTGACGACGTCATCGAGGCCTTCGACGGCATCGAAATCGTGGTGAGCAACGCCGGAACGCATCTCGCGGGCCGCTTCAATGAAGTGCCGACCGAAGAGTTGATCCGGCACTTCAACACCAAGGTCGTCGGTCCCTGGGAGCTCGCGCGCTGCGTCGCACCGCATATGCGTCAGCGCGGCGGCGGCCGTTTCATCGTCATCATCGGGCAAACCGGAAAGGTGCCGCAGGCGAACGCCATCGCGTCGACCATTACGAATGCGGCACAGCACGCCTTCGTCAAATCGCTATCGGACGAGCTGGCGCCGAACAAGATCCTCGTCAATGCCGTGTGCCCGAGCCGTATCAAGAGCCCGCTGACCGACGGCCTCACGCTCCATAACGAAGTCTATTACGGGCGCAGCCTCGAGCAGCAGGAGGCAAAATGGGGCGCGGACGTTCCGCTCGGCCGCTGGGGTACGCCCCGGGATATGGCAAATGCCGTCGCCTTCCTGGCGTCGAGCCGCGCCGAATTCATCTGCGGCGCCAACATCGACGTCGATGGCGGGCACCAACGCTCGATTTTTTAGGCCGATCCCTCGCATGATCGATCTGCGTCACGTATCGAAGAGCTTTCATAAGCGCGACACGGTCGTCGACGCGGTGAACGACATCAATCTGACGATCGAGCGCCACGAGATCGTCGCCGTGATCGGACCGAGCGGCTGCGGCAAGTCGACCTTGCTCAACATGATCGCGGGACTCTATGCCCCGACCCGCGGGGAGGTCGTCTACAAGGGTGCGGGGATTTCCGACATCAACACCGACGTCGGATACATGACGCAAAAGGACAACCTGCTGCCCTGGCGCAGCGTGCGGGACAATGTCGCGTTCCCCTTGGAGCTCGCGGGCCTGTCGAAGTCGGAGCGCACGGCGCGCGCCGATCACGTGATCGAGCACGTCGGCCTGCAAGGCTTCGAAGATCGATTCCCGAATGAGCTCTCGGGCGGAATGCGAAAGCGCGCCTGCCTCGCACGAATGCTGCTCTATGGCGCGGAAACCGCCCTGCTCGATGAGCCATTCGCCGCGCTCGATGCGCAACTCAAGCTCACGATGCATGATCTCGTCCTGCGCCTCGCCGCCGAAAATGGGCAGACGATCGTGCTGGTGACCCACGACCTCATGGAAGCGGTCACGCTCGCGGATCGCGTGCTTGTCTGTACGCGCCGGCCTGCGACCGTGGCGCTGGAGCAGCGCATCGACCTCGGACGTCCGCGCGACGTGCTCAATGTGCGCTTCAGCAGCGAGTTCAAGGAACACTACGACGCGCTGTGGGAGCGCTTGCGCCTGGAATACCACGAGGACCGGGTATGACGGTGCCGGGCAGCAAGCCCGCCCAGCCGGCGGCCATCGATCCGGAGGCGGCGCCTGCCCGTGCGCCTCTGCAGGAGGTGGGCGGCATGGTGATGCTGTCGTGCCAGCTCCTCCTCGGCATCGTATTCCTGCTTGGCTGGCAAGGAGCGTCCGGGCGGCTCGTGGACAATTTTTTCATCTCCAATCCGGTCGATGTCGGTGCCCGTCTCCTCGGCTGGATCGTGGACGGCTCGATCTTCCGGCACATCTGGGCGACCGTTTACGCCACGGCGATGGGATTTTTCATCGGCGCGATCGGCGGCACCATGCTCGGCGTCTGGCTCGGCGTGTCGCCGCTCGCCAGCCGCCTGCTCAATCCCTACCTGAACGCGCTCAACGCGCTGCCGAAGGTCGCGCTCGCGCCGCTGTTCGTGCTCTGGTTCGGCCTCGGTATCGAGTCGAAGATCGCTCTGGCCGCCGTGCTCGTGCTGTTCCTCGTCTTCCTCAACACCTTCGCGGGCGTGCGCGAAGTGGACCAGGACTTGATCGACGGTGCGCGCTTGATGCGTGCCACTCGCACGCAGGTGATCACGAAGGTGATCATTCCCTCCGCGATGTCCTGGGTCTTCGCCGGCCTCAAGATATCCGTTCCCTACGCCTTGATCGGCGCGGTGCTGGGCGAGATGATCGCCGCCAATCGCGGTCTCGGATACCTCGTGCAGTTTTCCGGCGCACAATTCGATTCCGCAGGAGTCTTTGCGGTCCTGATCGTCATTGCGCTGCTTGCGGTCGCGCTCAACTTTCTGGTCGAAATCGTGCAGGGTCGCATGGAGCGTTGGCGCATCGTCAGCCGCTGACAAGATCATCGGGAGGAGACTGGTATGAAGACGGTGAAGCTCGCGGCGACCATCGCGTGCGCCGTCGCCTGGTGGAACCCGTCCGCCGCGGTGTCCGCGGAGCCGGTGAAGATCACCAACATCGGGCATGGCTATTATTCCGGCGCGCTCTATGTCGCAAAGCAGGAGAAGCTGTTCGAGAAGCATGGTCTCGAGCCGGATATCTCCTATGTGCAAGGCGGTGCGCTGGCGCTGCAGGCGGCCCTGACCAAGCAGGCCGATCTCAGCATCCTGAGCTATGAGCACATCCTGACAGCCGCCGTGCAAGGAAAGCGCATCGTCGGCTTCTACAACCTCTGCAACCGGCCGGTGAACAACGTCATCGCGAGCGACAAGCTGATGACGGGCGCGGAGAAGCTTGGCGTCGAGGACAAGGTCAAGCGGCTCAAAGGCGCGCGGGTTGCGATGCCGTCGGCCGCCGGCTCAGGCGAAAAGATGCTGGGCGTGCTGGCCAAGAAATACGGTCTTACGTTGCCGGGGGACATTACCAGCGTCTATCTCGGCGCCGAGGCTCCCTCCTACGTCGCGGCTTTTCAACGCGATTTGATCGATGCCGCGCTGCCATTCGAGCCCGCCGGCGTGCTGGTGCAGCAAGCCGGCAAGGGCCGCATCTATCTCAACATGATGAATGGCGAGATCCCGGAATTCCGGGACATTCTCTTCATCGTGCTGGCAACCCATCCCGATATCCTCAAGGACAAGCCCGAGCTGTTGCGCAAGGTCGCGGCTGTCTTTACGGAAGCCGCAGCCATTCTCAAGAATGATCCCAAGCGCGGCAAGGCGCTGATGGCGAAGGAATACCCGACCATGACGCCGGAGACGAACGAGCAGGCCTACGAGACGGTGAGTCAGATTTGGAGCGGCAATGGCCGCATCACCGAGCAGCAGGCGCGGGCGACGTTTGCCTATCTGCAGCCGCAGGGAACGGTGCCGGTTGATTTCCCGTCGACGTTCACCAACGACTTCCTGCCGAAGTAACGTCATCCGGCTCGCAAACTGATCGGGGATGACACATGACGACGTTCGCCGTCGGCGAGGCCAAGATCACGCGGATCGAGGAGACGTATCAGCCGGTCTACCGGCCGGGCGACCTTTTCCCGGAATGGAGCGATGAGATTCTTGCCCGGCACAAGCATTGGCTCGCGCCGAGCCACTACGATCCGGCCACCGGTCTCGTCAAACTCAGCGTCCACAGTTGGCTGCTGCAGATCGGAAGGCGGAAAATTCTGATCGACGCGTGCTGCGGGAACCACAAATCCAGGCCCACGCGGCCGTTCTGGAACATGCTCAACACACCCTATCTCGAGCGGCTCGCCGCGGCAGGGGCGCGGCCGGACGAGATCGACCTCGTCATGTGCACGCACCTGCATCATGACCACGTCGGCTGGAACACGCAGCTTCGGGATGGCCGTTGGGTTCCCACATTTCCAAATGCGCGATACGTCTTCTCGAAGCCGGACTTCGAGTATTATCTGAAGGCCGACGCCGATCCGAAAACCGCGCCGGTGGAGTTCGGGACGTTTCGCGAATGTGTATTGCCGGTGGTGGAAGCGGGGCGCGCCGATCTCGTCACGGGCCCTCACCGCCTGAACGATCATATCGAGATCACGCCGGCGCCCGGTCATTCGGCCGGGCACGTGGTATTCAAGCTCGAATCAGCGGGGCAGCGTGCGGTCTTTATCGGCGACGTCTTTCACCACCTCCTGCAGGTCTATTACCCGCACTGGAACTTCCCCAAGAATTCGGATGTCGAGCAGGCGCGAGCGAGCCGCCGCATGGTGCTGGAGCATTGTGCATCGACGGGCGCGCTGACGCTGCCTTGTCACGTCGGCGCGCCGTTTGCCGGCCATATCGATGCGGTGAATGACGGATTCGAGCCCCGTTTTCGCTGATCGACGCGAGTGACTGCTCACACCATTCAGGGTTGTCGATAAATGCCTCGCGCTGGCGGGCTCGCGACCGCTGCCGCGGGCCGCGCTGGCCACGCCGGGCCATTGGGTGCTAGGAGTGCTGGCGATCGACGAATGCTTCAGCTCGCCGATCGTGCAGCGCCGGTAGCCCACAGGAGGACGGAGGCCGCATCGTGATCAAAGTGCTGTACATCGAAGACAACGAAGACGACGTGTACATGCTCAAGATGCGGCTCGAGCTGCTCGGCGATTTCGAGGTCTTGGCGGCACGGGACGGCGAGAAGGGATGCGAGATGGCCGCCCGCGAGCGGCCCGATATCATCCTCATGGACCTCGAGATGCCCATCATCAACGGGTGGGAAGCGACGCGCTGGCTGAAGAGCAAACCGCAGACGCGCGACATCCCGGTCATCGCTCTGTCGGCGCATGCGCTGTCCGGCGAGCGCGAAATGGCATTTGCGGCGGGGTGTGACGAGTTCGACGCCAAGCCGATTCAGTTCGAGCGCTTGCTGGCGACGCTTCGGCGACTTGGCGAGCGCCGCAAGTGACGCGGCCGGGATAAGGCCCGTCCCCGGGCGCGAAACGCAGCGCCGGCCCGCGGGTGTGGTATCCTTGGCACATGGGGCCGGCCACCGACGCACAATCACGGACGCAACATAAAAACCGGGCTTGGAGGAACATCATGAATCTCTGCATCTCTCGGGTGAGCGGGCTCGCCGTCGCGCTCCTGACCCTGCCGTTGTTCTCGTTCGCTGCCGCGGCGCAACTCGCCGTCTCCGCCAATGACGGCAAGGCCGTGCTCGTCAACGGAGTCAACACGGTGCCGCCGGACCCGGCCGATGACACCGTCACCGTCATCGATCTCGGCGTCTCGCCGCCCAAGGTGGTCGGCGAGCTCAAGGCGCCGTCGAGCGTGGTGGGGCCGCCGCAGAACGTGGCGATTGCGCCCGACGAGTCGATTGCGCTCGTTTCCTCCAACATGAAGCTCGATCCGGCCGATCCGAAGAAGCTTGTTCCCGACAACAGGCTTTCGGTGATCGATCTGAAGGCAAATCCGCCGGCAGTGATCGCGACGCTCGAGACCGGTCTCGGACCGGCCGGCATCTCGATCAATCGCGCGGGGACGCTGGCCCTCGTCGCCAATCGCAACGATGGAACGGTCTCGATCTTCACCATCTCCGGCAAGACGCTCACCCCCGCCGGAAAGATCGACTTCGGCAATGCGAAATCCGGCCCGAGCAGCGTCGCCTTCTCGCCCGACGGCAGGACGGCGCTGGTATCGCGCGACGGCGACCACAGGATTTCGGTTCTATCGGTCGACGGCAATAAGGTCGAAGACACCAAACGCATGATGACCGGCGGCTTCCGACCCTATCCCATCCAGATCAGCCCCAAGGGCGATATCGCCGTCGTCGGCAATCAGGGCGGCGGCGCCGGCGATATCGACACGATCAACGTGATCGACCTCAAGGGGAAAGCCCCGCGCATCGTCCACACCCTCGACGTCGGCCAGATCGTCGAGGGTCTGGCGTTCTCCAACGACGGGAACTATGTCGCCCTCACCGCGCAGGACGGCTCGGCCCGGGCCCCGAACCATCCCTTCTACAACGACAATGGTCTGGTCGTCGTCTTCGGCGTGAATGGAACGAACCTTACCAAGGTAGGCGAAGCCAAGATCGGGAAATGGAATCAGGGCGTGGTCTGGAGCCGCGACGGCAAGACCTTGCTCGCGCAGAACATGGTCGAAAATTCGCTCTCGGTCCTGAGCTTCGACGGCAAGAACCTGAAGGTCACGGGCGAGATCAAGGTCAAGGGCGGACCAGCGGGTCTGCGTACGTCGGAACGCTGAGCCGTGCCGGGGCGCCGTCGAAGCGCTCCGGTTGACGGGGAGGGCGGCTCCCCGAGCGATCAGTAGGTCCCGCCCGGTCCGTAGCCGAAGCGGTAGTTGAGGCCGAACTTGACCAAGTGGATGTGCTGGCGGATGTCGACGGATTCGTTCGCGCCGATGAGGGCGAGCAGGCCGGGGAACGCCGTCGCGCGCGTGCCGAAGTCGAGATAGTCGTATTCGACCTTGGCCGACCAGTTGCCGTAGAAGGCGTGCTCGACGCCGGTGCCGAACATCCAGCCCCACCTGGTGTCCTCGACATGGATATTGGTGAACGGCGTGACGAATAAGCTGGTGTCATATTTGTCGTGCACCCAGGCGCCGCCGCCCTTCACGAACACCAGCGTCCGGTCGAAGGCAAAGCCAAGCCGGCCGGCGACCGTGCCGAGCCAATCGACCTTGGTACGACAATTGACGAGCGCGACCGGACTTGCGATCACGCAGTTGTCTTTTCCTTCGAGGTCGGCCCAGCTGACCTGCGCTTCCGCGCCCAGGACCAGCGAGGCCACCTGGTAATTGACTCCGACCTGGCCGCCGCCGAGAAAACCGGTCCCCACATAGTTGTTGTCATTGACGATCAGCACCGGAACGCCGGCGGTGAAGGTCTGCTCCTTCAGGAACCAGCCGGCGCCCGCGTGCGCGCCGATATAGAAGCCGGTCCAGCTGAAGGGCGTGGCCATCGGCGGAAGTGGCCTGTAGGGCGGTAGGTCGGCGGCGGACGCGGTCTGCGCAAAGGCGGCCAAAACCGCCGAAACCGCGAGCAGCTTGGGAACCCGACGCATGGCAATCCCCCCTTGATTCGGGCCATCGATCATCGGGTTCGTAATTACGATCGATAATGCATTGGTTTACATTGCGTGTGAGCATGCGGATTTGCCGGCGCTGTTGCCCGGACGCAACATTCGCGTTTACTTCCCGTTAACGATGGCGGCAGCGTCCGCTTTTTTGCGCGTTCTTCTCGAGGAGGGGCGTCGATATGGAGATGACGCAGTCCGATTGCGAGTGGTCACCGGTCACTGGGCAATTTATTTTTCGCAGTCTTTCGCGGGCGATATCGGCCTCTACATGGCGGGCATAGTGCCGCGCCTGTCCCAGCCCCCCTCATGCGCGGCATGAAAGAAGCCCCGGTGCGTCTGTTGCCGGGGCTTCGCTTTGCGAGGGAGCGCGATTCGCCCGCGCGATCGGCGCAACGCTCCGTCTTGGGGGCCGCAGATGAGCTCCGTTTTTGCACCTAAAGTCGGATACCAAACAGACAACGCCTCCCAGCCCGCGTTACGCAATGGGCCGGGAGAGCGGTCCGCGGGCGGGTCGAACGCTCAAATCATTCCTTCCGGCGTGCCGGGCGCGAGCCGGCAAGCCTGATTTCTGACGGTCCGGGACCACCATGCCGATCTATCGCTTGCTGCAGAACCACGCGTTCGGACCCGACGAGATCGGTATCCTCACCACCGCCTTCGAGGAGGCCTTGCAGACTTTGCGCCTGGTCGATCGGACGGACCCGGCGACGGAGATGGTCGCCAGGAAGATCATCGAGCTCGCGCAGCAAGGCGAGCGCGATCCCGTGCGGTTGCGCGAGCGCGCTCTGAAATTCCTGTCGGAATAATGCCGACGGCGGGCAGCCGGTGAAACTGCCCCGGTCGCAACGGCAATTTGGCGAGGAGCTGCATCACGAGACACCCGATGCCGCGCGGACACGAGGGCTGCCTGGCCGCGACCGAGAAGCCGACTGCGTTTGCTGCGATCTTGACTGTGCTTCGCCGACACGCTCGCTCGCCACGAGCTTCTTGAGTTCGGGCAAGCAGGACCCGCAATTGGTGCCAGCGCGCAGCAGCTCGCCGATCTCCTCGACGCTTATTGCCTCTCTGGATGCGAGAGCATCGCGGACGGCGGAGAGACCAACGCCAAAGCACGTGCAGACGATGGGGCCGATAGGACGCATGCCGTTTGCGGGCCGCCCCGAGAGCAGTGCGCGGCGTTCGTGGTCAGCCAAGGTGTCGGCTTCGAACAGGACCTTGATCGTGTCCCATTGCGGAGCGGCGTCCGCGGGACCAACGAACAGGCAGCCTTCGAGCCGACCGTCGGCATACGCGGCTGCACGATAAACGCCGCGTTGTCCGTCGATATACTCGGCAAGTCCGCCATGGGCCTCGAGCAGGCTGGGCGCCGCCTTGCGCCAAAAGGTTGGGCTCTCGTTGGTGGCGATCAGAGTTCCAAAACCTCCAGCAAGTGCGACGCGTGCCCACCAAGTGCCGGCAGGAAGCTCGGGCGCTCGCCGCGTCAGTGCGAAGCCACGGCGGCAAAACATGACCGCCGCGATGGCCGCCCGCGATGCCTTGGCCTCCGGCTGGCCCGAGAACGGATCGGTCACGGGGGTCACGAGATCGCCGACCCGTGCCGATGAAGCTGTTTCATCGCTCCAGTGGATGGGCGCGAACAGCGATCCCGGCTGCTGCCCTTCGTCGATCACCACCTTGAGCACGCAGGAACCATGCTCGGTCGACACTCTGGCAAGGCCGTCTTGGACGAGACCCGCGGTCTTGGCATCGGCCGGGTGAATTTCGACGAACGGCTCGGGCAAGTGCACGCCGAGCTTTGGGCTCGTGCCCGTGCGCGTCATGGTATGCCATTGATCGCGTATCCGTCCGGTGTTCAGATGGAACGGGTAAGTTGCGCTTCTTTTCGCCTTGAGCGCCGGCTTGTCCGGAGCGATGAACCGTGCCTTGCGGTTGGCGGTGTAGAAATTTCCGCCTGCAAAGAACCGCGCGCCGGACCCGGCTGCGTCCGTTCGAACCGGCCATTGCACTGGAGCGAGCGCATCGAACTCTTCGTCGGTGAGACGCGCGAGTCCACCGATATCGAAATCGCGCCGTCCGCCGTTTTCGAAGCTCGACAGCCGGGCGTGTTCGCGGAATATCTCGGCCGTCGACCGATACCGAAAGGCGTCGGCAAAACCCATGCGGCGGGCGACTTCGCTGACGATCCACCAGTCGGGCTTTGCTTCACCGGGGAGGGGCAGGAAAGGACGCTGGCGAGAAATGCGCCGCTCGGAATTGGTGACCGTTCCGTCCTTTTCACCCCACGCGGCGGCCGGCAGCACGATGTGGGCGCCGGAGTTCACCGTGTCGTTGGAACGCACGTTCTCGGACACGACGAACAGCTCGAGCTTCTCCAGCGCTTTTCGCATCGCCCGAGCGCGCGGAAGCGAGACTGCGGGATTCGTTCCCATCACCCACAGCCCCTTGATGGCGCCGCGCTCGATCGCCTCGAACATCTGCACCGCCTTGAGCCCCTCGGCAGCCACCATGTTGGAAGCCGACCAAAAGCGACCGACGCGATCGACCTCGTCACGTGAAAATCCCATGTGCGCGGCAAGCTGGTTGGCAAGCCCACCGACCTCTCGTCCGCCCATGGCATTCGGTTGACCGGTCAGGGAGAACGGCCCCATGCCGGGCTTTCCAATCCGGCCGGTTGCGAGATGGCAATTGATGATCGCGTTGACCTTGTCAGTGCCTTGCGCCGACTGGTTGACGCCCTGCGAGAAGCACGTCACGACTCGTGATGTGGTGCGGAACAACTCAAAGAAGCGCGACACCTCCGACTTCCGCAATCGCGTGGCTTGCGTGATTCCCGCCATGCTCGGCGCGATCGCGCGCGCCCCGGCGAGCGCATTTTCGAAGCCCGCCGTGTGGTTGTCGATGTAGCCGAAATCAAGCGCCTGCTTGTCGGCAAGGTAGACCAACAGCCCGCAAAACAGCGTGGTGTCTTTCCCAAGCGCGATCGGAAGAAACAAGTCGGCATCTTCGACGGTCGCAGTCCGACGCGGATCGATGACGACGATCTTCGCACCACGCTCGCGCCGGTTCTTGACCATCCGCTGATACAGCACCGGGTGACACCAGGCGGCATTCGAGCCGACGAGCACGATCAAATCGGCCTGATCGAGATCCTCGTATGTTCCAGGCACGGTGTCCGAGCCGAAGGCCCGCCGGTGGCCGGCAACGGACGAGGCCATGCATAGCCGCGAATTGGTGTCGACATTTGCAGAGCCGATGAAACCCTTCATCAGCTTGTTGGCGACATAGTAGTCCTCGGTGAGCAACTGACCGGAGAGATAGAAGGCGATCGCGTCGGGACCGTCGCGATCGATGATACGCTTGAAGCCGCCGGCCACGTGGTCGAAGGCGCGCGGCCAGTCGATCCGTGCCAGGCTGCCGTCAGCCTGACGCAGCAAGGGATGAAGAAGGCGTCCGGCATGTCCGAGGGTCTCGCCAAGGGCAGAGCCTTTCGAGCACAGACGGCCGAAATTCGCCGGATGTGCCGGATCGCCGGCAATGGCAGCGCCACCCTGTCCGTCCGGACGTGCCAGCACGCCGCAGCCCACCCCGCAATAGGGACACGTCGTGCGGACCGCCGGTAAAGGATGGACGGGGGCGTTCATCGATCCTCGACGCGTCGACTTCGCTGGACGAGACGATCACGGCGCATCGCCATCCTCACGCCGCGACTCGGATTGACGGCCCGCCGCCGAACACAAGATCGCCGCGCAGGCGCTCGATCGATGATGCAGAGCGAATCAGATCGAGATACCAGAGGGCGTCGGATGAATCGCCGAACAGGACGGCGCCGATGAGCCTGTCGCCGGCGATGACGAGCTTCCTGTAGACTCCCAGTTCAGGATCGCTCAGCACGATCTCTTCGGAACCGGCAGCGGCGCCCAGGAAGTCGCCGGCAGAGAATAGGTTGACCCCCGACACTTTGAGATTGGTTGCCAGCACGCTGCCCGGATATCGCGCGTTTTCGCCCGCCAGGCGTCGCGCCAGCATCTGCGCCTGTTCGTGTGCGGGCTCCACCAAGCCATAACAGGCCCCCCGATGCTCGGCGCATTCGCCGATCGCATGGATTGCGCGAACGCCCGTTTCGACATTGTCGTCAACGACAATGCCATGGTTGACGGCGAGCCCTGCCTCGCGCGCAAGCTCGACGTTGGGTTGCACGCCGACCGCAACGACCACGATATCGGCGGGGATCACCGAGCCATTGGCCAACTCGACGCCCTCGACGCGGCGGTCGCCGACGATCCGCATGGTTTTCGACTCGAGCATCACCGCAATGCCCTTTGCCTCGACCGCGCACTTGAGCATGAGCCCGGCGTGTCGATCGAGCTGGCGCTCCATCAGCCTGTCGGCGAGATGGATCACGGTGACGTTGGCACTTGCCTTGGCGAGCCCGTAAGCGGCCTCGAGGCCCAGGAGGCCCCCGCCGATGACGACGGCGCGCGTCCCGGCGGACTTGGCGGACGCAATCGCATTGACATCGTCGATATCGCGGAAGGTGCGGACGCCCGGCAATCCCATTCCCGGAATGTCGAGCCTCAGGGGACGCGAGCCGGTCGCGAAGATGAGTCTGGAAAATGCAAGCTTTACACCGTCTGCAAGCGTAACGGTGCGCCCGATCGGATCTACCGAGGCCGCGCGCACGCCGTATCGCAGCGTCACACCGCGGGTGCGCCACCAGGCGGCCGGCCTGAGCTCAAGGTCCGAGAATTCGACCTCTTCCGCGAGCAAAGCGGAAAGCAAAACGCGATTGTAGGCGAGTCGCGGTTCCTCCCCGATCACCGCGATCGCGAAGCGGCCAAGCGCACGTTTCGCCAACTCTTCGACGAAACGTGCCGCGGCCATGCCGTTTCCGATGACGATGAGGGGCTCGCCCATCGGATTCCTCACGCCGCGGCGCGTGCCGCTGTCCGCCCCTTCGCGCCATGCTCGAATTCATCGAGGAAGGACAGCAGCTCTCGCCGATAGTCGTCGTAGTGCTCCAGGCGTCCTCTCCCAGACGACAACTGTGCCGATCAGATCGGCGTCTTCATTGACGCCACCCGGCCATAGAAGGATCAATTTACATGCCAGTTGGGGTGCGGCGACTTTTCCGATGTAACTTCAATATGTTATTGTCCTGCCGGCGACTTTCGGCAGCGCGCTAAAAGCTCATCACTGCACAATGTGCATGCGCCTCGCTTACGGCTTGTGCATTGCAGCAAGTAGCCCACGGCTGCGGCAGAGGTTAGGGCCACTTGTCAGGACCCCATTGCGGGGCCATTGCGGCGGGGATGACAGGTGACATGAGAGCACCGCCGCGGCCGGGCGCGGGCTCAGCCGCTCGCAGGCGGCCCGGTCCGCCATCGCAGCTCCCGTTGCGGATACGGGATCTCGATGCCGGCCTGCCGAAATCTCTTGATGATCGCGTGATAGACGTCGCTCTTGACCGACAGGCTCTTCTCGACGTCGGTCACGACGCAACGCAGCTCGAACTCGAGCGCACTGTCCCCGAAACCCAGGAGAAACGCGGCCGGAGGCGGCGACTGGACGATCTGGGGATGGCCGCGGGCGATCTCGGTCAGGATGTCGCCGACCTGGGCGGCGTCGCTCTCGTAGGCGACCCCGACCTTGATGACGATCCGCCCCAGCGTGTTGGCGCGCGTCCAGTTCTTCACCACGCCGGTGATGAACTCCGAGTTCGGAATGATCACGCTCGCCCGATCGAAGGTCTCGATCTCGGTCGCCCGCACCCGGACCCGCCTGACCCAGCCCTCCTCGCCCTTGACCACGATGGAATCGCCGACCCGGATCGGCCGCTCGGTCAGCAGGATCAGGCCGGACACGAAGTTCGATACGATCGACTGCAGCCCGAACCCGATGCCGACCGAAAGGGCGCCGGCGATCAACGCGATCTTCTGCAGGTCGAATCCGAGCCCGGTCAACGCCAGCGATATCGCGGTGATCGCGCCGACATAGCCGAAGATCGTCACGATCGAGAGCTGGAGGCTCGGCTCGATCCTGGTGCGCGGCAGCAACTCCGCCTCGAGCCAGCGCTGCACGATGCGCGTGACGACCAGCAGCAGCACCAGGACGAGGAGGGCGGTCAGCACCGATCGAAACGACAGATGCAGCTCCCCGATCTTGAACCCGAACGGGATGTTGCGGATGGTGTCGAACAGATCGGCGGTCGATACTTCCCAGGGGCCGATGATCAGGAGGAAGGAGAGCACGACCAGCAGCACGCGGATCATCGCTGACAGCAATGCTCCGCCGAGACCGAGGCCGCGGGCGCTGATGCCGAGGCTGGCCGCGAGCCTCTGTCCCCTGGTCGTCTGCTCGCCGATCGTCGCAAAGAACGCCTGCGTGACGACGAGCAGCAGGTAAAGCGCCCCGAACGCCGCCGCGGCGACGATCACCCTGAGCGACACGAACGCAGCGAGCCCGGCATAGCCGGCGACCAGCGCCAGGACGATCGCGGCCGCCGTCAGCAGGCCCAGCGGGTGGGCCCAGGCGGCGGCCACCAGGACCCCGCCGCGCAGCTTGCGAATCTGCCCCAACCGGACGACGAGGTGGACCAGGAACGCGGCGGTCGCCGCCGCGAACAAGGCGTTGGTGGCAATGGTGACGACTAGCGGCGCGAACAGGGTCTTGTGCATGATCTGCAGCGGAATCAGGACGCCGAGCGCGCGTGACGCCCAGACCAGATGATTATGGAAGCACTGCGCGGTCTCGTCGTCCTCGTGCAGCAGTCGACGTTCCGGCTTTTCAGGCGCAAACAGCGCGCGCGCCACGCCGTGACCGAAGGCGGCGGCCGCAATTCCGGCAACCAGGCCCTGGGCGATCGTCTCGAGACGGTCGGTCAGCAGCCCCAAGGTCTCCACTGCCAACAGCGCCAGGAGGCTCGCCGCCGAGGTCCGGGCCGCGAGCCAGACGAACACCCACAGCGCCATCCAGGCTTTCGCCGAACGGGTATCGTAGGGGCCGGCGAATGGACCGGCCGACAGCCGCGGGAACCACCACCGGTTCATTGCGATCGCGACGGCTGCAATGGCAAGCAAGACGAGAGCGGCCGCGGCGACGCGTCCGCCGTCGGCACGTTCGCTCGTCCAGGCCTCCATCAGCAGCCGCGCGCTGCGCAGCTCGGTCGGCAGCGCATTGAACGCCGCCAGCCAGAAGAACGGATCGAGCGCGCTCGCACTGCGCGCGAACAGCTCGCTGGCGTACAAGGCGTGGCGCTTCTGGGCTACGCGCTCGCTGAGCTGATCGATTCTGACCGCGAGGACGCGGGCCTGCTTCAAGGCGCCGTCGAGCTCGCCGAACGTGGCGGTGAGCTCCTCGCGCTCGTTCGCAATTTCCGGGGTCTCGGGCGGCGCGTCCTTCGCCGGCGGGGGGCCGAGCTGCTTCAGCCGCTCCTCGAGGTCGCGCGCGCGCGGCTCGATCTCGTCGATCTTGCCCCGCAGGGTGTCCATCGCGGCGTTGAGGTTTTGCCGGACGCCGGCGAGCGCCTCGGCGGTGACGTCGTCACGACCGACCGTCGCCTCGATCTCGTCGAGCGTGTCCTTGATCGTCTCCAGCCACGCCGTTTCCGATGCCTCCGCGGAGGCCCTGCCGGCCAGCGTGGCGCCGGCGGCGACAAGCACGGCGATCAACGCCCAATGGGCGAGCCTCCAGCGAACCGCCCGCCCGGCGCCCCCGATCGTCATGAGATCCTCTCCTCGCGAACCGCAACGGCGCCGATACCAATGCCTTGGGCCTCGCCGCATGCGTGGTCTTGATTGCCGTGGCCCTCGCCAAGGACGATGCCGCCCTCGCCGGAGAGGTCGCGCAAGGTACCTTGCTGTCGCTTCGAATGTTCGTCGCCGGGGCGGCGCTGCCGACCGTGGCATGGGGGATTTTGGCCTTCGAGTTCGACCGGTCGCACACGAAGAAGAAGCTGCTGGAATCCGCTGCCATCTACGTTCTGCTCCTCCTCTCCTTGATCGCGTTCGTCGTCGCCGGCTGGCGCCTGCCGCGGGCGTTCACGACAGCGGTGACACTCGGCTAGGGCGTTTCTCGCTCGCGTTGGGGCACCTCATCCGCTCATTCCCGCGCAAGCCGGAATCCAGGACCGCTTGCTGGGACGCTTTCGCTCTGGGTCCCCGCAACGGGGAACCCCATCGCGCGAGCGCGATGGGGGCCCCTCGCGGGGACGAGCGGATTATGCTCCGATTCCTCGGCATCCGGCTCCTTTTCACGCACCGACTCAGATCGTCTGCCCGGCCTTGAACATGCCGTGCGGCGTGCGGTGGAGTGATTCGAACCCGGTCCTGGTGACGCGCACGAGCTCGCCGAACTGGACGCCCGCCTTCTCGTCGCGGGTGATCACGTTGGGCTGCACCACCATGCACATGTTCTCTTTCAGCGTCAGTGTCGGGGGATGCCCGGCCGGGCGGCTTTTCGAGCCGAGGATCGGCGCGAAGTAGCCGCCGCCATAGCCGTGCACGAGGTCGTCGTAGGTGGTGAAGCCGTTCTTCTCGATGACCGCGGACGCCTCGATCAGCTCCCGGGCATGAACGCCGGGGCGGATCGCCTTGGTGATCGAATCGAAGGCGGCGACGGCGGTCGCATGCAGGTCGCGGTAGAGCTGGGTGGGCTCGGCCTCGACGGTGAAGCCGCGCAGCACCTGGCCGGAATAGTCCCACCAGGCGGCGGAGAGCTCGCAGAATACGAAGTCGCCGGCGGCGATCCGGCGGCGCGAGGTGAATTGCCGCGGCACGCACACCTCGGGCGCCTGCATTGGCGTCGTCCCGATGAAGTGGATCACGTGGGCGCCGCCGAGCCCGACATAGGCGCGCTCGATCATGTTGCCGAGGTCGTGCTCGGTCATGCCCGGCCGGGTGCCGGCGATGAGCGCGGCCATGCCGGCGTCGCTGAGCACCGCGCCCACCCGCAGCCAGGAAATCTCCTCGTCCGACTTGTCGATCCGCAGCTTGATGTATTCGCCGTCGAGGCTCGTGAGCTCAAGCTTGCCTTCGAGCGCCTTCCATTTCGATCCGCTGAGCGGGCCGATCACGCCGAGGCGCCGCGCGCCGCGGCGGGCGAGCTCCTCGCCCAGCTTGACGACGCCTTTTTCCTCGCCCCAGCGGACGTCGACGCCGCGCGCGAGCAGCCGCGCCAGCGGCACGTGATTGTAGTATTCGACGAACATCGTCATCTGCTCGCCGGGCCGGAACACGAGCAGGGCCTCGGTGGTGCCCGGCCAGCTCGTCACCCAGCGCGTCGCGTTGCCGACGTTCTGCGCGCTGACGACGAGCAGGTGATCGACGCCGGCGCTCTCCATCACCCGCGCCAGCGCGTCGTGGCGGCGCTTGTATTCGGCGTCGGAGAAGCGCGGGTAGACCTGCTCGAGGATCGGGCGCAGCTCCGCCGGCAGATTGAGGATGTCGGAGGCGGCGGCGGGCATCATTCGTTGCATGGCCGCGGGCTGGCTCGAGGCGTCGGTCGCCTCGGACGCCGCGGCGGCGGTAGCGCCGGCGCCGGCGACGAGCTTGCCGAATTGACGTCGATCCATGTGCTCTCCCCCATGGGACGGAACGGGCTCCAGCGTCTTTGCGATGATTGTAGCAACGAACCGCGCGCGGTCTACCGACCGCCGCGCGACTTCGGCGCGGCGCATGGTCGCCTGCTCGTTTGCCTCCCAGTCAACGTATGATGACCTTTGTGCTTCGGTTGTGCTGCGCATCCATTCGACGCCCTTGTGCGAGGCCAGCAAGGCCGCGTACCTTCGCCCGCAAATGGGCGAATGAAACGCTGCGGAAATCGTTCGCCCCGCGAGAACGAGGAGAGAGAAGCGCCATGAGGCCGTGCCCGAGTATTGCTCGTCTTTTTGCGATCTGTCTGGCCGGAATGACGCTCGCCGGACATGCCTTTGCGCTCGACTATCCGACCCGGCCGGTGCGCTGGATCGTGACCTATCCGCCCGGTGGCGGGACCGACATCACGGCGCGCATCGTGGCGCAATGGCTGTCGGAACGACTGGGCCAGCAATTCGTCATCGAGAACAAGCCGGGAGGCGGCAACAACATCGGCACCGAGGCAGCGATCCATTCGCCCCCCGACGGCTACACGCTGATGCTGGTCAATCCGGCGAACGCGATCAATACGACGCTCTATCCGAAGCTGTCCTTCAACTTCATCCGCGATATCGCGCCGGTGGCCGGGATCATGCGGGTGCCGAACGTGATGGAGGTCAATCCATCGGTCCCGGCCAAGACGGTGGCCGAGTTCATCGCCTATGCCAAGGCCAATCTGGGCAAGATCAATTGGGCGACCTCAGGCAACGGCACCTCGGTCCATCTCTCCGGCGAGCTGTTCAAGATCATGACCGGCGTCGAGCTCACCCATATCCCGTACAAGGGCTCGGCGCCGGCGCTCACCGACCTGATCGCGGGCACCGTGCACGTCATCTTCGACAACATGCCGCCCTCCCTGCCGCATATCCGGGCCGGCACGCTTCGTGCGCTCGCGGTGACGACCAATGTACGGTCCGACGCGTTGCCCGAGATTCCGACCGTCGCCGAGACGGTGCCGGGTTACGAGGCGAGCGCCTTCTACGGAGTGGGCGTGCCGAAGGGTACCCCGCCCGAGATCATCGACAAGCTCAACAAGGAGATCAACGCCGGTCTCGCGGATCCGAAGATGAAGGCGAGGCTCGCCGAGCTCGGCGGCATGCTGACCCCCGGCACGCCGGAAGACTTCGGCAAGCTGGTCGCCGGGGAAACCGACAAGTGGGCCAAGGTGATCAAGACCGGCGGCGTGACGCTGGAATAGCTGATCTGCTCGACGGACTCGGGCCCATGAACCGTAAGCGCCCCGAAGACCTGCGCAGCCATCGCTGGCTCGGCGTCAGCGATCTGCGCTCGTTCGGCCACCGCTCGCGGCTGCGCCAGATCGGCTACGACGCCGAGGACTGGGCCGGCCGGCCGGTGATCGGCATCATCAACACCTGGAGCGAGATCAACGCCTGTCACGCGCATCTGCGCGCGCGCGCCGAGAACGTCAAGCGCGGGGTGCTGCAGGCCGGCGGCTTCCCGATCGAGCTGCCGGCGATGTCGCTGGCGGAGCCGTTCGTCAAGCCCTCGACCATGCTCTATCGCAATTTTTTGGCGATGGAGGCGGAGGAGCTCTTGCGCAGCCATCCGCTCGACGGCGCGGTGCTGCTCGGCGGCTGCGACAAGACCACGCCCGGCCTGATCATGGGCGCGATCAGCATGGGGATCCCGGCGATCTATGTGCCGGCCGGCCCGATGCTGCGCGGCAACTGGCGCGGCGAATATCTCGGGTCGGGCTCCGACGTCTGGAAGTACTGGACCGAGAAGCGCGCGGGCAACATCACCGAGGAGCAGTGGAACGAGATGGAGGGCGGCATCGCGCGCTCCTTCGGCACCTGCATGGTGATGGGCACGGCGGCGACCATGATGGCGATCGCCGAGGCGCTCGGCCTGACCCTGCCGGGCGCCTCCTCGATCCCGGCGGCGGACTCGAGCCATCCGCGCATGTGCGGCGTCGCCGGCCGGCGTATCGTCGACATGGTGTGGGAGGACCTCACCCCCGACCGGATCCTGACGCCGGCCGCCTTCGACAACGCCATCAAGGTCCACATGGCGATGGGCGGCTCGACCAACGCCATCATTCACGTGATCGCGATGGCGCGCCGCGCCGGCATCGCCCTCGACATGCAGCGCTTCGACCGGATCTCGCGCGAGATTCCGGTGCTCGCCAACGTCCGCCCGTCGGGAAAATACCTGATGGAGGATTTCTTCTATGCCGGGGGCCTGCGCGCGCTGATGCTGCAATTGCGCGACCGGCTCGATCTCTCCTGCCTGACCGTGACCGGAAAGACGCTCGCCGAGAGCATCGCCGGCGCCGAAATCTACCTGCCGGACGTGATCCACGCGGTCGCCGATCCGATCTATCGGGAAGGGGCGACCGCGGTCCTCACCGGCAACCTGGCGCCGCGCGGCTGCGTGATGAAGCCGGCGGCGGCGGAGCAGCGCTTCCTCAAGCATCGCGGGCCGGCGCTCGCCTTCGAGGACTACAACCACATGGCGCGCGAGGTCGAGCGCGACGATCTCGAGGTCACGCCCGACCACGTCGTCGTGCTCAAGAATGCCGGGCCCAAGGGCGGGCCGGGCATGCCGGAATGGGGCATGTTGCCGATCCCGAAGAAGCTCGTGCGGGCGGGAGTGCGCGACATGGTGCGCATCTCCGACGGCCGCATGAGCGGCACGAGCTACGGCGCCTGCATCCTGCACGTTGCGCCGGAAAGCTTCGTCGGCGGGCCGCTGGCGCTCGTGCGCACCGGCGACGCGATCGAGATCGACGTCGCCGCCCGCCGCATCCACCTCGATGTCGCCGAGGAGGAGCTCGGCCGCCGGCGCGCGGCCTGGAAAGCGCCCGCGCCGCGCTACCCGCGCGGCTACGGCGCAATGTTCTCGACCCATATCGGCCAGGCCGACGAAGGCTGCGACTTCGACTTCCTCGCGGGCAAGGGGCAAATCCCCGAGCCGGAGATTCATTGACGATCAGGGGCGCGGCTCGATGGAGCGTCGCAAGTTTCTCACCAGCACACTGGGCTTGCCGATCATCTCGGCGCTAGCGGGCGCGTTCCCATCGCCGGCGGTGGCGCAGGCGTGGCCGGCGCGCAACATCACGATGATCGTTCCGTTTCCGCCCGGCGGGCAGGCCGACCTTGCGGCGCGGCCGGTGGCGGCGGCGCTTGAAAAAATCCTCGGGCGGCCGGTCGTCGTCGACAATCGGCAAGGAGCGGGAGGTGCGGTCGGCAATGCCGCCGCGGCACGCTCGGAGCCCGACGGCCACACCCTGCTGATGGCGCTGTCCTCGGTCGTCGTGCTGCCGGAGGCCGACCGGCTGTCCGGACGCAAGCCGTCCTACGAGCTCGATCAGCTCGTTCCGATCGCGCGCGTGCTGGCCGATCCGGGCGTTCTTCCGGTGTTGAGCTCCTCGCCCTACAAGACGCTCCAGGATCTGGTGGGCGACGCCCGCAAGCGGCCCGGCGAGATCACGTTCAGTTCGTCCGGCAATTACGGAGCGGCCCACATCCCCTACGCGATGTTTCAGCAAGCCGCCGGAATCAAGCTCCTGCACGTGCCGTACCGGGGCGGCGGCCCCTCGCTCGCCGCGTTCCTTGCCGGTCAGGTTGCCATCACCGCGCAAGCTCCGGGGCCGGTGAAGCCATACGTGGACGAAGGGCGGGTGCGCCTCGTTGCCAGTTGGGGCGGCACGCGCACGGCGGAGCTGGCCAACGTTCCGACCTTCATCGAGCTCGGCTATCCCGATGTGGAGTTCTACATCTGGGCGGGATTGTTCGTACCAAGGGGCACACCCGCGCCGATCGTCGACCGGCTGCGCGATGCCATGCGCGAGGTCATGCGCAACCCGCAGGTGACCTCGGTGTTCGAGCGGGCCGGCAGCCCGCCGGCCTATCTCGACGCACCGGACTTCGCGCGTTTCATCGACGCTGAAAGCGCCCGCCTCGTTCCCACAGTCAAAAAGATCGGGCGGCTGGACTAGGCTTAACGTTGTCCCCACTGCCGCCGCATCGTCCAGGAGCCATCGCGGAAAACATGAAGATCGGACTATTCGACCACGTCGAGCACGGCCGGCGCCCGCTCGCGACCCTGTTCGACGAGCGGCTCGCCTTCGCCAAGGCCGCCGACGAGGCCGGCATCTATTGCCTGCACGTGGCGGAGCACCACGCCACCCCGCTCAACATGGTGCCGGTGCCCGGGGTCTATCTCGGCGCGGTCGCGCGCGCGACCAGCCGCATGCGGCTCGGCCCGCTGGTCTATCTGCTCCCGCTCTATTCGCCGCTGCGGCTGATCGAGGAGATCTGCATGCTCGATCATTTGAGCCGCGGGCGCCTCGAAGTGGGCGTCGGCCGCGGGGTGTCGCCGTTTGAGCTCAAGTATCACAAGATCGAGCACGAGGGTTCGCGCGACATCTTCATCGACGCGTTCAATTGCATCAGCGCCGGCCTAACCGCCGACACGCTCACGTATTCCGGCAAGCATTACCAGTTCGAGAACGTGCCGATCGCACTACGGCCGCTGCAGCGGCCGCACCCGGCGTTCTGGTACGGCTCCTCGAACACGACCGGCGCCACCTGGGCGGGCGAGCACGGCATGCATTTCGTCAGCCTCGGCCCGACCTCGTTCGCCAAGACCAACATCGACGCGTTCAAGGAAGCGCTGGCGAAACGGGGCGGGCCGGCCCGGCCCAAGGCCGAGTTTCCCGGGGGCGCGGCGATCGGCGTGCTGCGCCACATCTTCGTCGCCGACACCGACGGCGAAGCGACGCGGTTCGGCAAGCCGGCGATGGAGGTCCATCTTGGCCATTTGAACTGGTTGCGGGACAAGCACGGGGTGACCGGGCCGACCTCGCGGTTCAACGTGCCGCGCGGCGCCACCTTCGAGGACGGCGTCGCCGACGGATCGGTGATCGCGGGAACCCCGGAGCGGGTGCGCGCGGAGATCGAGCGCCAAGTGCGCGAGCTCGGCGTGAACTATCTGCTCGCCTATCCGTTCCTGGGCACCATGACGCTCGATGAGGCGTTGCGCTCGCTGCAGCTGTTCGCGACCGAGGTGATGCCGAAGCTCGCGCAGTTGTGATCCCGAAGCGTGTCCCGGATGCGGTGCAGCGTCATAAGCGCGTAAACGCGCTTTAGGCTTCATGCTGCGCTGCGCCCGGGACACGAGGCTAGCCCTTTGCGGCGGACTGTGCGAAATTCTCGGGCGAAGCGACCATACGGGTCACCACCGGATCACGAGAGGTTACTCATGACAAATGCCAGGGTCACCGGCGTGCGGAGCATCGAGCTCGGCGTTCGCGATCTCAATCGCTCCGCGGAGTTCTACAGCAAGGTCTGGGCGCTGGAAGAGGTCGCCTCGGACGGCGACACCATCCAGTTCCGGGCGACCGGCGGCGAGCACCACGTGCTGACCATCCGCGAGCGGCCCAAGCCCGCCTTGCTGGGCGTGCATTTCGCCGCCGCCGATCGGGCGGCGGTCACCGAGCTCTGCGGCAAGGCGAGGGGCTACGGCGTCGAGGTGGGAGGCGAGCCCGCGCCGCTTTCCGCCGCCGAGGGCTACGGCTTCCGGTTCCGCACCCCCGACGGGCTGCCGATGAGCATCTCGTCGGACATCGTGCAGCATCCCAACAGCGTCCTCGACCGCTCGCGGCCGACCAAGATCAGTCACGTGGTGCTCAACAGCGCGCGCACCGAGGACCAGATCCCGTTCTTCATCGACATCCTCGGCTTCAAGCTCTCCGACAGCACGCAACTGATGGAGTTCCTGCGCTGCAGCGCGGACCACCACAGCGTGGCGATCTTCCGCAACAACGGCCCTTCGCTCAACCACGTGGCTTACGAGCTGCCGAACATCGACGGGCTGATGCGCGGCACCGGCCGCGTCAAGCAGAGCGGGTACAACATCGAATGGGGGATCGGGCGGCACGGACCGGGCAGCAACGTGTTCTCCTATTTCATCGAGCCGAACGGCTTCGTCGCGGAATACACGACCGAGCTCGACCAGCTCGACGAGGCGACCCACGTCCCCCAGGACGCCAATTACTGGCAGAAGATGATGCCCATGCCGGACCGCTGGGGAACGGCCGGGCCGCCGTCGAACCGGATGCGGGCGGCGATGTCGGGCGCCCTCTACCTCGGCGACGGCGAGCGCGGCGAGGAGCGCTGCGAGGACATCATCGGGCGCAAGCTCGGCTGACAACCGTCATGGCCGGGCTTGTCCCGGCCATCCACGTTTTTATCGATCGACCCGAACAAGACGTGGATGCCCGGCAGCGCAGACAAGTTTACGCAGTCTGCGCAAAGCTTGACTGCGTTGCCGGGCATGACGAGTCGGGCGACCATGCCTCGTAACGCCGCTTCGTATGAGCGACGACATTCCGTTCGACAAGAGCTTCGACCTGCGGCCCGACACCGTGGAAGAGGTCGTGCCGGGGGTGCGGCGCGTGCTCGCCGACAATCCCAGCCCCTTCACGTTCAAAGGCACGGTGTCCTACATCGTCGGGCGTGGCGAGGTCGCGCTGGTCGATCCCGGCCCGCTCGACGAGGCGCATATCGCGGCGCTGCTCGACGCCGTGCGCGGGGAAACCGTCAGCCATATCTTCGTGACCCACACCCACCGCGATCATTCCCCCGCCGTGCCCCGGATCAAGGCGGCGACCGGAGCCCTGGTGCTTGCCGAAGGGCCGCACCGGGCCGCGCGTCCCCTCCATGTCGGCGAGGCGCCGCGGCTCGACACCAGCAACGACCTGGAGTTTCGGCCCGACCATGCGCTCGCCGACGGCGAGGTGGTGAGCGGCCGGGGCTGGACTATCGAGGCCGTCGCCACGCCCGGGCACACCGCGAACCACATGGCATTCGCGTTGCGCGAGGCCAATCTGCTGTTCTCGGGCGATCACGTCATGGCGTGGTCGACGCCGGTGGTGGCGCCGCCGGACGGGGCGATGAGCGACTACATGGCCTCGCTGCAAAAATTGGCGCGGCGCGCGGAATCCGTCTATCTGCCGGGCCACGGCGGCGCGGTGCGCGAAGCGCCGCGCTTCGTGCAGCATTACATCCGCCACCGTCAGGGCCGCGAGGCCGCGATCCTGCGCCGGCTCGGGGATGGCGAGGCCGATATTCCCGCACTGGTGCGCGCGATCTATGTCGGGCTCGATCCCCGGCTCACCAGGGCCGCGGGGCTGTCGGTGCTCGCCCATCTCGAGGACCTGGTGACGCGCCGGCGGGTGGCGACCGACGGCGAGCCCTCGATCGATGGCCGCTTCCGGTTGGCGTAGAAGATATTCAGTCAGCGCGCCCGGCAGACTCGGCCCAGCTTACCGGAGCGTGTCCTCACCGCTTGGACTGTTCTTTTTCCTTCTTGCCGGTCGCCCCTTTCTTGCCCTTGGCCGGCGGCGGCGTCGGCGGCCGCTCCGGCTTTTGCGCGCGGATGGCGTCCTCGATCTCGTTCATCAGGCTGCGGATGCGCACGGCGTTGGTGCCGAAATCGAACGAGCCGTAGCGCGAGGAGGAGCGCGCATCGACGCGCGCGCCGTCGGGCTCGGCGCGCACCCGGATCACGACGTCGTCGCGAAAGCCCATGATCGCCGTGCGCGCCACCGCCTCGATGCGGCCCTCGCGGCGTCCGGCCTGGGGGGCGCGCGCCTCGACCACGCGCCAGCGGCGCTTGTTGACCACCGCGAGCGCGGCGTCGTAGGTCGCCTGCACGGTCGCATTGGTGCCGAGCGGTCCGATGTCAGGATAGGCGAGGCGCTGCTGCTCGGCGGCATAAAGGCCGGCATAGGTGACCGGATTGGCGTCGCGCGGCCGCACGCGCGCCAGCGCCTCGTAGCGCGGCGGATCGATCGGATCGGTGGTGATGTCGTAGATCCACGGCAGCCGATACGCCTTGGTGCCGAGATAGCCGGGATAGGCGAGCAGGAGAAGCGAGATCGCCATCGCCGACAGCGCCGCGCCCATCCCCGCCAATCCCTCCATCCAGATCATGACGAAGGCGGCGAACGCCACCAGGAGCGCGAGCACCGCGATCGCGAGCGCGCCGGCGAAGGTGGCAAGCGCGGGCTTGATCTCGAGCAGGCCGGAGCGGACGACGATGACCGCGAGGAGAGACGCCACGAACGCGAACCCGGCAATTCGCCGCGCCCAGATGGCGAGACGCGAGGTCGGCTCGGAGTGGATGTAGCGGCGCGGCACCATCGGCCTGTCTCACGCGCCCGAGCAGACGGTCTTGAGTGCCGCCCATTCCGCCGGCTCGAGCAACGGTCTCCTCTCGACGGGGCCCGCCATCGCATTGATGGCGGCGACGCGGTCGCGGGTTTCCGGGTGATCGATCAAGATTTTCGGTCCGGGATGGGTGGTTCCGGCGATTCGCAGCAGGATGGTTCCGAGCGCGCGGGGATCACCCCCGACCTTGGCCATCAGCGCCACGCCATAGGCGTCGGCGGCGGCCTCGACCGCGCGAGTATAGCTCGTCTGCAGGATGGTCTTGGCCGCGAATACCACCGCGCCGCCGCCGACGAAATCGCCGAGCAGCATGCCGAACATCAGCGAGAGCCCCGCCGCCTGCAGCACCGTTCGCGTGCCGTCGCGGTGCGCGACGTGGCCGACCTCGTGCGCAATGACCCCGGCGAGCTCGTCGGGCGTCTCGGCCGCGTCGATGAGGCCGCGGTAGACGTAGACGCGCCCGCCCGGAAGGGTGATCGCATTCTCCTCGCCTCGCCGCACGATCGAGACATTGAGCGGGATCGGCAAGCCGGCGGCGGTCTCGATCCGGCCCATGAGCCTGTCGAACGCCGCGCGTCCCGGCCTTTCCCCGGCGGCATCCCCGCACTCGAACGCGGCGCCGGCATGGCCGCTGTCGATGCTCGCGCGCGTCTCCGCGTCGATCGCCATGCCGAGCCTGCGCTCAAGCGGGTAGGGAACGAGCGGCGTGATCTCGGCGGCGATCCGCGGCACGCCGAGCACGGCGACCAGGACGAGCGCGGCGGTCGCGACGAGGCTCCAGACGATCACCCTGTTGCGCAGGCGACGCTCGCCGCCGCCGCTGCGGTCGACCGGGAGCGAGCGCTCGTCGATCGCGGCGGCGAGCTGCGGGTCGCGCACCTCGAGCCGGGCGAGCACGGGATCGCCGGCCCGGCCGAGGCGCAGAACGTCGTCGGGCGCCGACAGCGGCTCGAGCTCGTCGTAGGGCCATGCCGCGAGCAGCGCTCCGTCGGCGGCATGGATTCGCAGGAGCTGCGGCGCAAGCTCGACGGTGACGTCGTGGCGCGCGGTGGAGCGGCCATCGAAGAAAACGCCTTGCCCCGAGGTCGCCATGGCGCGCTCGAATCCGGCTGGTTGCGCTTCCGGCGCGTTCATAGGCTGCCCACGCTCAACGCATCGGCCAGGCCTTCGCCGATCGGCGAGTCCGCTTTGCCGGCGGCCGAGACCTGCTCGAGCGCCGCAAGGTTGGCGACGTCGAGCGTCTCCAGCACGCACCGCCACAACCCGAGCTTGACGGTCCCCTGGTAGATCGCCGAGTAGCCGAGCGCGGCCGCCACATAGGCGGCAAGGCCGACCCCGGTGGTGATGATTTCCTTGGGCATCGAATCGATCTCGCCGGTGAGCGCGGGGAGCGCGAGCGCGCCGGCGATGACGACCGCGATCGCGACCAGCGTGAACAGGAACGCATACCAGAGAAAGCGGGCATAGACGCCGAAGACCTGCGCGGTGCGCAGTCGCGATGCCACCGCGACGTCGCCGAAACGCAGTCCCGACGCCCACCAGCGCAGCACGACGGCCTGGAAGATCGGATAGAGGATGGCGAGCGAGAGCAGCAGCCAGGTGCCGGTCAGTCCGGCATAGACCACCGCCCCGGCGAGCCCGCTGGTCTCGAGCCAGCTCGAGCCGTCATCGCCGCCCGCCGCGGCCGCCAATGCGTCCCAATCGACGGCGAGGATGGTCGCCAGCAGGCCGGCGGTGAACGGCACGATGGCGAAGAGCCAGAGCAGAAAGCCCCGCACGAGGAGGTGCAGGCCGGAGCCTTCGAAGCGGCCGGGCAGATTTCCGAAAAAGGTGTGGCCCATCTTGAAGCGCTCGAGGCGCGACTGGGCGAACGGGTAGGCGAGACCCAGGCTGAGCACGACCACGGTCCACCAGGCCAGCGCACAGACGGCATAGCGCCAGGCCGAGCCGGTCTGATGGAAGCGCACGCCGCGATAGATCGTGCGGGACAGGCGGTAGCGCCGCGCCCGGTACACCGCGTATTGGCCGAGCAGGGTCAGCGCCAGGAGCGCGATCGCGCTCGAGAGCTGGCCGCCCGGTCCGATCGCGAGCGCCAGCAGGAAGAACCCGGCGTAGAGCGGAACAAGGATCGCGACGGCGATCAGGAAGCCGAGCAGGAGCTCGCGCGCGGTCCCGATATATTCGAAGCTCTCGCCGGCCAGCTCGGTGTTGGACCAGAGGTATCGGCGGATATCGGTCGTGAGCCAGAACCGGTAGATGCCGAGGGTGAACATCAGCATCACGGCACCGCGGCCGAGCAGCCGCCAAAACGGTCGCACCTGCCCGACGAAACGGACGATGCGGCGCGCAGGCGCAACGGCATCGGCTTGCGCCGAGACGACGGTCGCATCGGACGTGCTCATTCGGGGCTTCCTGGATCGACCGCCGTGGTTCGTGCCTGATCTTACCGTGCCAAGGCGCCGGGATGCGAGGGTTCTCGGAAAACCTGTCAACGGGCCGCCGCCGCGGCGGTCGGCAGGACGAAATCCCGGAAGCGCTCGCGCAGCTCCATCTTCTGGATCTTGCCGGTCGCGGTGTGCGGAATGTCGTCGACGAATACCACCTCGTCCGGCATCCACCAGCTGGCGATCTTGCCGCGCATGAACGCCAGGATTTCATCCTTGGTCGCCGACTGGTCCTTCTTGAGCACCACGACCAGCAACGGCCGCTCGTCCCATTTCGGATGCCTGATGCCGATCACGGCGGCTTCCGCCACCTTGGGATGGCCGACCGCGAGGTTCTCGAGGTCGATCGAGGAAATCCATTCGCCACCCGACTTGATGACGTCCTTGGAGCGGTCGACGATCTGCATGTAGCCGTGGCAGTCGATGGTCGATACGTCGCCGGTATCGAAGAATCCCTCCTGGTCGAGAATGCGGGTGTCGTCCTTGTAATAGGCCCTGGCCACGGCGGGCCCGCGCACCTTGAGGCGGCCGAACGTGCTGCCGTCCCAGGCGAGCCGCTTGCCGGCGTCGTCGGTGATCTTCATCTCGACCAGGAATGGCGAGTGACCCTGCTTCTGCTGGACGTCGAGCCGCGCCTCGCCGGCGAGCGCGGCGTGCTCGGGCTTGAGCGTGCAGGCGGTGCCGAGCGGGCTCATCTCGGTCATGCCCCAGGCGTGGATCACCTCGACGCCGTAGACCTCCTGCAAGGTCTTGACCATGGCGCGCGGACAGGCCGAGCCGCCGATCACGATCTTCTTGAGGTGGGGCAGCTTGCTGCCGGTCGACTCGAGGTGCTGCAGCAGCATGAGCCAGACCGTCGGCACCCCGGCCGTGCAGGTGACCTTGAAGCGGTCGAGCAATTCGAACACCGAGGCGCCATCGAGCTTGGCGCCGGGCATGACCAGGGAGGCGCCGGCGATCGGGCCGGCAAACGCCATCGCCCAGCAATTGGCGTGAAACATGGGCACCACCGGCATCACCACGTCGCGCGACGAATAGCCTTTCATGTCGGCGCTGTTGGCCATCAGCCCGTGCAGCACGTTGGAGCGGTGCGAGTACAGGACGCCCTTCGGGTTGCCGGTGGTGCCGGAGGTGTAGCACATGCCGGCGGCGGTGTTCTCGTCGAACGTTTTCCAGGCGAAGTCGCCGTCGACCTCGCCGATCCACTGCTCATAGGGCACGGCATTCCTGAGCGCGGTTTGCGGCATATGCGCGGCGTCGGTCAGCACCACGTAGCGCTCGATGGTCGGCAGCTCGAGTTTCTCGAGCAGCGGCACGAAGGTCAGGTCGACCAGCATCACCCGGTCCCCGGCGTGATTGACGATCCAGGCGATCTGGTCGGGGAAGAGGCGCGGATTGACCGTGTGATAAATGGCGCCGATTCCCATGATGCCGTACCAGGCCTCGAGATGGCGCCAGGTGTTCCAGGCGAGCGTCGCCACCCGGTCGCCGAGCCGGATGCCGTCCCGCTCGAGGCGCTGGGCCAATTGCAGGGCGCGGGCGCGGACCTGCGAATAATTGGTGGCGTGGATCGCGCCCTCGACCGAGCGCGTCACGATCGGCCGCTCGGCGTGGTTGGCGGCGGCGTGATCGATGATGCGATGGCATAGGAGCGGCCAGTCCTGCATCAGCCCGAGCATGGCGTTCCCCTGGTTTCCTGCCTTTGCGCCCAAGGTTAGCGGGGAGCCCCGGCCGCGCAACATGAATTCTCTGCGAGGCATCGGCCGCAAGGCAAGCTACGGCGGCTGCATCGGCTTGGATGCGGCCGCAGGTCTACTGTAAGCTCATGCGGCTTGCGTCTTGGGACGCGGCGCCGGGGTCGCGCGACCCCCACATCAGGCCTCACCCCTTCAGGGAGATCGACCAGACCGAGCTCGCCGCTTGCTCTGATCCCGCCTCACCGCAACGCGCGCGATCGCATATGCGCAGCTGGCTCGGCTTCTTATCCCTCCCCCGAAGGGGGAGGGTGGCCCGCCGAGCGTAGCGAGGCGGGTCGGGTGGGGGTTCTTGCTGATCGCCCGGCATAGGAAGCTTGGTCCCCCACCCGGCCTCGCTGCGCTCGGCCACCCTCCCCGCTACGCGGGGAGGGATTGGAGTCTGTGGCCCCAACCCAGCTCAATCTCAGCAGAATGAAACAAGCTCAAACAGTCAAAATCACTGTGTCGAGGTACTAGCGTCCGGCTTGGCGCTTGAGCGCCTCGAGGTCGGCCGCACTGCGGAACGTCATGACCGCGACCTTGCTGGTGCGCGAGTAGGGGATGATCACCTGCATCGCGCCGTCGCGCTCGAGCAGCGAGATGTAGCGCGCTTCCGTCCCTCGCGTCGGCAGATCGAAAGTCGTCCAGGCGTTGGCCGACGGGTCGTACCGGAGGATCACGTCCGAGGTCCAAATGTTGAGCCAGGCATTGTGCTTGCCGTCCACGGCCACGTGATAGGGCTGCATCACGCCTGGCCCCGGCAGCGGAACGAACGACGTCTCCATGGTATGGGTGTCGATTCTGGCGAGCGTGCCGGCCCACGAGTTGCCGACCCAGAGCACGTCCGCCTGCTTGTCGGCGCCCATGCGCCGCGGGCCCTGGCTCCAGGGCACCGGCGCGTTGAAGTCGGGCGCGTTGAAGGCCTCGTAGAAGGCGCGCGCCTCCTCGCCGACGAGGTCGTTGTCGAGCGCGACGCGCGGCAGCCTGAGCTCGATCGATTTGCCGGTCTCGGTGTCGCCCTTGTTGATGATGTCGATGATCATCTCCGACCACCAGCCGTTGCCGTCGCGGTCGCCGGCGGCGCCGTAGGTTACGCCGTTGCCGTTCGCGGTCCTCGGCGTCACCGACTTGAATTCGGTGAACTTCTCGGCCCGCGGATCGAACAGCAGCGCGCCGTCGGTCGACGACACCCAGATCTTGCCCCGGCCGTCCCAGTCCACGGTGGTGGCCCCGCCGGTCGCAGACATGCCGGTCGGCGGGATATAGACGTCGATCTTGCCGCTCTTGGGATCGACCTTGCCGAGCCCGCCGCGTCCGGTGTTCACGTTGAACCAGATGGTTCCGGCGGGATCGCGCGTCATGCCGTGGGTGTTGGCGGCGAGTCCGTTGCCGCGGTTGTCGAGCTTGATGAACTTGACCTCGCCGCTCTTCGCATCGATGCGGCCGATGGTCATGCGGCGATTGGGGACGTTGGAGGTGAACCACAAATTGCCGTCGAGGTCGGCATAGGCGTCGTGCACGAAGGAGCCGCGCCGGGACGGCGTCCCGAGCGACCAGTCGCTGCCGTCGTTGGTGAAGTCGCGGCTCGGCGCGCCGAGATCGGGATCGACCGGCACGTCGTATTCCTTGAACACCACCCGCGCCGATTCGCCCGCGGGGCGCGGCCGCAGCTTGATCTTCGCCGCGCCCTCGCCGGGGCCGCGGGCGCGGGCGAGATAGGCCGCCAGCTCCTTCTGATGGTAGTCGAGCACGCCTTGCGCCTTGTGCTCGGGGCCGAGATAGACTCCCGAGACGTTCACGTGCTTCATCAATTCGATGATCGCGCTCCAGCCGGCCTCGTCGAACCGGTGCTGCAGCGGATAGCTCGCGGTGTGGCAGCCCGTGCAATTGTTGATGACGAGCTTCTTCAGGCGCCGGTCGTCGGCGGTTTCCTCCGGCAGCGAGGCCATCGCCAGGTCGCCCGGCAATTGTCGAAAGAAATCCTCCATCGGGTGCAGCGTGAAATCCCGGCGTCCGGTCGCACCGAGATCGATCTCGCTCCTGGCGGTCTCGAACGACAGTGTCTGCGCCCAGAGGCGATACTTTCCGGCGGGCAGCGGCGGGAAATAGTAGGCGCCGCTCTCGTCGGTGAACACCGAGGTGGTGACGGTCGCGCCTTCGGCCTTGGCCGACACCGTCACGCCGCCGATTTTCGCGCCGCCCGCCGACGCGATGGTTCCGCTGAGCAGCGCGTCCGCCGCCGGCGTCGCCGTCGGGACGGCAGCAAGTCCGGCGATCGCGAGCCATCCGGCGAGGATCTTTCTCATGCCTTGTCTCCCTGGCTGGCGCTCACCGTCCGGCCGGAGCCGGAATGGTCTTCAGATAGGCAACGATGGCGTCGATCTGCGACGGCTCGAACTGATACTTGAAGCCGGGCATGCGCGGCGTGCCGTCGCCGATGACGCCGCGCATGACCTCGTCGCGGCGGCCCGCGGAATCCCTCGACAAGGTCGGTCCGTATTGCCCGCTCGTGATCTGCGGCTTTTCGTGGCAGACGACGCAGGATTGATTGTAGAGCCGCATGCCCAGGCGCTGCGCGTCGGTCAGCCCTTCGGCGGCCGGCTCCGCGGACAGCACTTGCGGCAGGGTCGCGAGCAGGATGATGCAGGCGCTGCGCCTCATTCCGGCGTCCTCCCGGTCTTCTGCGCAAGGCTACGCCAGCGCCGGCGCGGCGGAAAGACGGTGGCGCGTCAACAAGGCGTAAATTCCACGGCGTCCGTCAGCCGAAGCGGGCGAGCCGGAAGCGTGCGATATCGTGCGCCGTCGTGCCGGTGGTCGCGAGGTCGGCGAGGATCTCGCCGATCACCGGCGCGAACTTGAAGCCATGGCCGGAGCAGGGCGACGCGACGATGACGTTCGCCGCGCCGGGCAGGCGATCGATCAGGAAATCGCCGTCCGGCGTCATGGTGTAGAGGCAGGTCCTGGCGGCCAAGAGCCGGCCGTTCGCGGCCGGGACGTAGTCGGCGGCCGCGGCGCGGATCAAGGCCTCGTCGTCGGCCGATACCGTGCGATCGTAATCCTCGGGGTCGACCGCTAGGTCGCGGTGATGGTGCTTGGCGAGCTTGATCCCCGGGCCCGCACCCGCTTCCCTTTGGGGCGGAATGCCGTAATGCATGCCGTGTCGGCTCTCGATGATGAATACCGGCAACGCCGAGCAGAGCCCGGCATCGACCGGATCGAACCACGCCATCACCTGCCGTGTCGCCCGCAGCGGAAGCGCTGGCAGCAGCGACCTCGTCCAAGCGCCGAGCGTGATGACCGCGGCTCCCGCCTCCACGGTGGCGCGGTCGGTGACGATCCGCACGGACCCCGCGCGCGGCTCGATCGATCGGACGATCTCGCCGGTGCGGATTTTCGCCCCGGCGGCGGCCGCGAGCTCGAGCTGCGCGGCAATCGCCGGCTCGACCGCGAGGAATCCGCCATCGGGCTGGACGACGGCGAGGAAATCCGGCGGCAATTTGAACGCCGGCAAGCGCCGCATCAGCTCGTGGGCCGCCAGCACCTCGTGGCGCAGGGCGTGCAGGCGGCAGGAGGCGAGGGTTCCCTGCACCAGCGCGCTCTCGGGGGCGCCGATCTCGGCAATGCCGGTGACGTGGAGAAGCGTCCGGCCGGCCGCGGCTTCGAGCTCGCGCCAGAGCTCATAGGCGCGGCGCAACAGCGGGACATAGGACGCATGCTCGAAATAGCCGAGCCGGATGATGCGCGTCAGCCCATGGGAGGAGCCGCGGTCGTGACCGGGCGCATGGCGCTCGAGCCCCATCACCCGCAGGCGCCGCATTGCGAGGCGCTGGAGCGCCGCGCTGCCCATGGCGCCGAGGCCGCAGACGACGACGTCGAAATGGTCTGCTTCCATTGCGCTGCGAACTTAGCACGGACGAAAACGCGTCGGCCTTGCGGTCGCCATAAGGTCGCAATCCTGCCCGATACCGCAGGCCGTGCGGTTCTTATCGGCACTGATTGTCCTGGCTGCGCTCTGCAATGTCGCCGCGGCGCAGACCGTCCCGTTGCCGCGGCCGCGGCCGGCGGAGGCCGGCCTGCAGACGCCGGCGCCGCCGCCCGAGCAACCGGCGCCGCCCTCCGCCTGCCGTCTGCGGCTCACGGCCGAGTTGGCGGTCGCTCCCTCGCTGCCGGCGCTCGAGGGGCCCGGCGAATGTGCCGTCGAAGACGCGGTGCACCTCGAAGCGGTGCTGCTGCCCGACCGGACGCGCGTCGCGGTGACCCCGCCCGCCATCGTTCGCTGCAGCTTTGCCGAGGCGATCGTGCAGTGGGTGCGCGAGGACATGGCACCTGCGGTGCGCAGCCTCGGCGCGGGCCTCAGGGGTATCGACAATTACGCCTCCTACGATTGCCGCGGCCGCAACCGGGTCGTCGGCGCCAAGCTCTCGGAGCACGGCAAGGCCAACGCGCTCGACGTGCGCTCGGTGAAGCTCGCCGACGGCACGGTCGTGCGGCTGACCGATCCCCAGGTCGACAAGGAGCTTCGCGAGCACCTGCGCAAGCTGACCTGCGCGCGTTTCAGCACGGTGCTCGGCCCGGGTTCCGACGGCTATCACGAGGACCACGTGCACGTGGACCTCGCCGAGCGCAGGGGCGGCTACCGGATGTGCGAATGGGACGTGCGCGAGCCTGGCGCCGAGCTTGCGGCGGTTGCCGTGCCGCTGCCGCGCCCGAGGCCGACCGCAGCCGCCCGGCACTGACGAAAGCAACGGGCTAACGGTTCCCACTGCTCCTGGAAATGCTCTATATCGATCGCTGCAACGGAAGCGTCAGCCATGCCCCCGCTCAGCAATCTCGCCGTCCGCGACATCGAGACCGTGATCCACCCCTACACCAATCTCGCCGATTTGCGGGAAACCGGTCCGCTGGTCATCGAGCGCGGCGAGGGCGTGTTCGTCTATGACAGCGACGGCAAGGCCTATATCGAGGGGATGGCGGGGCTGTGGTGCACCGCGCTCGGCTACGGCAACGAGGAGCTGGTCGAGGCCGCGGCAGCGCAGATGCGCCGGCTGCCGTTCGGCCATCTGTTCACCGGCAAGAGCCACGATCCCGCGATCGAGCTCGCCGAACGGCTCAAGGAAATCATGCCGGTGCCGACCTCGAAGGTATTGTTCTGCAGCTCCGGCTCGGAGGCGAACGACACCCAGGTCAAGCTCACCTGGTACATGAACAATGCCCTCGGCCGGCCGAAGAAGAAGAAGATCATCAGCCGCCTCAAGGCCTATCACGGCGTCACCGTCGCGTCCGCCTCGCTCACCGGACTGCCGAACAACCACCGCGATTTCGATTTGCCGATCCCGGGAATATTGCACGCGGGGTGTCCGCACCATTACCGGTTCGCGCATGACGGCGAGAGCGAAGCGGATTTTGCGCGGCGACTGGCCGACGAGCTCGAGGCGCTGATCGAGACCGAAGGGCCGGACACCGTCGCCGCTTTCATCGCCGAGCCGGTCATGGGCGCAGGCGGCGTGCTGGTGCCGCCGAAAAATTATTTCTCGGAAGTCATGCGAGTCTGCCGGAAATACGACGTCTACATGATCTCGGATGAGGTGATCTGCGGGTTCGGCCGGCTCGGAGCCATGTTCGGCTGCGCCGCGCTCGGATACGAGCCGCATTCGATCTCGGTCGCGAAGGCCTTGACCTCGGCCTACGTGCCGATGGCCGCCGTCACCGTGCCCGAGGCGATGTATCAGGCGATGCTCGACGAGAGCCGCAAGATCGGCACCTTCGGCCACGGCTTCACGTATTCGGGCCACCCGGTCGCCGCGGCGGTCGCGCTCAAGGCGCTCGACATCTACACGCGCGAGCGAATCGCCGAGGCGGTCGCGCGCCAGGCGCCGCAATTCCAGGCGCGGCTCGCCGCGCTCGCCGCCCACCCGCTGGTCGGCGAGGCGCGCGGGCTCGGGCTCATCGGCGCCGTCGAGCTGGTCGCGGACAAGAAGACCAAGCGCTCGTTTGCGCCCAAGCTCGGGGTCGGCCCGCGCGCGGTCGGTTTCGCGCAGGAGGAGGGACTGATCGTGCGTTTCCTCGCCGGCGACGTGGTCTCGATCTGTCCGCCGCTGGTGATCGCGCCGGCCGAGATCGACGAGTTGTTCGATCGGCTCGGCCGCGCGCTCGATCGCACCTTGGATTGGGTGACGCGCGCGGCGTCCGCGCAGGCCTGAGGCGGGCCGGCAAGGCGAACGGCGGCTGGCGTCGGCTTCGCAGCGCGATTTCGCAGGTCATGAATGGGCCCGCGCGCCGCCCGCAAAACGAAACGGCGCCGGGCCCCCCACCGCCCGGCGCCGCTCCGAGCCCCCTCGACTGGATCAGTTCACGCGGTCGTCGCCGCTGTACGAGGCCGCCACGCGCGGCGTGTCGCCGTGCCTCGGTCCCAGCACCACGACGATCGCGCCCATTTTCACCCGGTTGTACAGATCGATCACGTCCTCGTTGGTCATGCGGATGCAGCCGGACGAAATTGCCTGACCGATATATTCCGGCTGATTGGTGCCGTGGATGCGGAACAGCGTGTCCTTGTTGCCGGAGTACAGGTACATCGCCCGCGCGCCCATCGGATTATGCGGACCGCCTTCGACGAAGTTCGGCAGTGGACCCAACACCGGACCAAGCCGTCGCTTCTCGCCTTCGGTCGGCGTCCACGACGGCCATTCTTCCTTGCGGCCGACCTTGGCGACACCGGTCCAAGCCTGCGCCTCCTCGCCCACGATCACGCCGTAGCGTATCGCCTTCCCCTCGGGCATGACGTAGTAGAGGTAGCGCGCGTCGGTATCGACGACGACCGAGCCCGGCGCCTCCTTGCGGTGGAACTGAACGATGGAGCGCTGGTACGAGGCCGGAATCGAGACCTTCGAATAGGGCGCGTTCGCCAGCAGCTTCTTGTCGCGCGCGGTGAAATTGGCCTCGGAGGCCGGATCCACCGTCGCCTGCATGCATCCGCCGAGCAAGAGCCCGGTCAAAACAAATGCGATCCCCCGTACCGCCATAGCTGCCCCTTTTTGTCGCTGTCGGCGTCCGCCCGTTTCCGCGAGTCTACAATCGTCCCAATTAGCTAAAACGATTCGCCAGTTCCAGGGCGATCGCGCTCCCAATTCGATAGTCTTCTGAACCTGTTGCAGGAATGTCGCAGTTGGCGCCCGCGGCGGTGGAAAGTTGCCTGATCCGTGACCGAAATCGGCTTCCTTTGGCCCGCAGCCCGACCTTAGCGGGGAATTTCTTAAGCCCGGGTTTACCAACGCGAGCGCGCCCGGCGGCATGGGGAACCGGCCCGCCGCGATAAGACGAAATGTCACGATTGAACACGATTTATTGCCTATTTCGGCCGCAGTCGACCGGCATCCACAATGAACCGTCAAGCGTTCCAAGTAGACCGAGAACTGACCCAAGAATAAAAGTTCCATGGAGTAGAAAATGACCAAGAAGAGTGCGGCTCAAATCAACGAAAACAGCCGCCGCAAGGAGTCAAGTCTCGACAGTCGCTACGGCGAGATCGGAATACCTGCCGTCGCTGCTGCACTGCGATATCAAAGCGAGGTCAAGAACCCCGCCTATGCGCCGGTCGAACACCGGCAGGACGACCGCGTCGCCGAGCTGGCGGCCTGATCCCCCCGCTGGACAGCCAGCGTTACCTGCCAAAACCGGTCGATAAAATCGGTCGCCTGCGCCGGCGCGCCCGGACGCGGCCGACGCATTGTGCTTGCAACGGTGGGCTCGGTTAGGCCATCACTCCGCCAACCATCGCGTTGCCATTGCGCCTGCCCGCGCCCGGGAAACGAGCGGCGGACGGAGGGGTCATGCTGTCGGTCTACGTTCCGCGCGCCGGCTCGCTCGACCGCGTTCCGGTCGCCGCGGACGTCGACGTGCCGGAAAGCGCGGTCTGGTTCGATCTCATCAATCCGAACCTGCAGGAGGACAAGATCGTCGAGCGTCAGGTCGGCATCGCCGTTCCCACGCGCGAGGAAATGCAGGAGATCGAGGTCACCAGCCGTCTCTACGTGGAGAACGGCGCGCGCTACATGACCGCGACGCTGATGTGCCAGTCCGACACCGACGCGCCGAAAACGACGCCGGTCACTTTCATTCTGTCGGGCCACCGCCTCATCACGGTGCGCTACGACGAGCCGCGGCCGTTCATGATCGTCGGCACCAAGCTCGCCCGGGTTTGCCCGCCCACCGTCACCGGGGAATCGGTGCTGATGGATCTGCTCGACGCCGTTATCGATCGGGCCGCCGACATCTTGGAGCGCATCGGGGCCGAGGTCGATCAGGTCTCGCACGATATTTTCGAGCCGGAGGAGGGGCGAGCCGATCGCACCCGAAGCTACAACGAAATCCTCAAGATGATCGGGAAGAAGGGCGACCTCGCCTCGAAGGTGCGCGAGAGCCTCGTTTCGATCGGCCGCCTGCTGCTCTACCTCGCCAACGAGGCCGACAGCATGCGCTGGGCGAAGGAGCCCCGGGCGCAGCTGCGCGGCATGCAACGCGACGTGCACTCCTTGTCCGATCACGCCGCCTATCTCTCGAACAAGATCCAGTTCCTGCTCGACGCCATGCTCGGGGTGGTCACCATCGAGCAGAACAACGTCATCAAGATTTTCTCGGTCGCCGCCGTGGCGCTGATGCCGCCGACCTTGATCGCGTCGATCTACGGGATGAATTTCAAGCAGATGCCGGAGCTCGATTGGCAATACGGCTATCCGCTCGCGATCTTCTTGATGATATTCGCGGCCGCGCTGCCATACCTGTTCTTCAAATGGAAGAAATGGCTGTAAGCGGAGGACGGACGACAGACGACAGATCACGGGCGCTTGTCATCCGTCGTCTGTCGTCCGTCGTCAGACGTGCTGGCCGCCATTGATGTGAATTTCCGCGCCGTTCACGTAGGACGAGGTCTCCGTGCACAAGACGTAGATGATCTTGGCGACCTCGTCGGGCGTGCCGAGGCGGTGCAACGGGATCTGGTGCGCCACGATTTCTTCCGTGCCGGGCGACAGGATGGCGGTATCGATCTCGCCCGGCGCGATGGCATTGACGCGGACGCCGAGCGGGCCGAAATCGGAGGCCATCTCGCGGGTGAGCGACGCCAGCGCCGCCTTCGAGGTGGCATAGGCCGTGCCCGCGAACGGGTGCACGCGCGAGCCCGCGATCGAGGTCACGTTGACGACCGAGCCTTTGGCGGCCCTGAGCTCCTCGAGCAGGCCGCGGGCCAGCATGATCGGCGCGAAGAAGTTGACCCGGAAGACGTGATCCCAGACCTCGACCGTGGTGTCGATCGAGGACAGGCGCTTGCCGCCGTCGGCCTTGGGGGAGATCGCCGCATTGTTCACCAATGCGTGCAGCTCGCCGTTCTCGAGCCGCTGCTTGATCTCGGCGATGGCCGCGCGCGTCCCTGCGGGATCGGCGAGGTCGACCTGGATGTGATCCTCGGGCCCCATCTCCCATGGGCAGTTTTCCGGGAACGCATGGCGCGAGCAGGTGATGACCCGCCAGCCGGCCGCCGAGAAGCGCTTGACGGTCGCATGCCCGATGCCGCGGCTCGCTCCGGTGAGCAGGAGGGCGCGGCGCGGCTGGTTCGAATGCGATGTCGGCATCGGGGTCGGATCCCAGAGCTCATGCTAGCTCACGGATAGAGCCGCGTCTTGCGCCACGGCGCGCCCGGCGCCTCGCGGGTGAACTCGACCCGGTCGTGCAGCCGGAACGGCCG
>WNFG01000330.1_pt1 | contig 45626 bp, 44 predicted proteins | sample 5400431 | NCBI WGS metagenome assembly WNFG01 (sample SAMN13153346, study PRJNA577476) | soil metagenome | isolation source: 120 cm saprolite under Douglas fir tree site 2 hole 3 replicate 2 | place: USA:California | collected 2015-04-18
AAGACGAAAAGAAGGAAGAGAGAAAAGAAGCCGCTGCCCCCGCTTCTCCCGCGGCAAGTCCCGCACAAGTTCAGGAGTCGGGCGAGGAAGAAGAAGCTCGCTCTTCGCCGCTCGTTCGTAAGATCGCCCGTGAACACGGCATCAATCTTTCTCAGATCTCGGGCACCGGCCTTGGCGGCCGTATTTCGAAGCAAGACATCATGTCTTTCATCGAGCGCCAATCGTCAGCGCCAGGCCCCTCCGCAACTCCTGCTTCCCAGCCGCCAGCCGCCTCGCCAGCGCCCTCTCGTCCACCCGCATTGCCCGCTCCTGCTCCGTACCCCGGCGACCTCGTTCCCATGACGAACATGCGCAAGATCATCGCCCAGCGCATGATTGAGTCTCGCCGTACCAGTGCTCACGTTCACTGCATGTACGAAGTGGATTTCACCCGCATCGTCAACCTGCGCGCCAAACAGAAGAGCGGATTTGAGCAACGCCACGGTGTCCGTCTCACCTTCATGCCGTTTTTCGTCCGCGCCGCCATCATTGCCCTGCAGCAGTGGCCGATCATCAACGCGTCGCTCGAAGGCGACAACATCCGTTATCACCGCCAGATCAACGTCGGCATCGCCGTCGCTCTCGATTGGGGGCTTATCGTTCCCGTCCTGAAGAACGCCGGCGACTTGAACTTCCTCGGGCTGCAACGCGGCATCACCGATCTCGGCGAGCGCGCCCGCAATAAGAAGCTCAAGCCCGAAGACGTCGAAGGCTCCACTTTCACTGTTACCAATCCTGGCCAGTTCGGAGCCGTCTTCGGTCTGCCAATTATTAATCAACCGAACTCAGCCATCATGGGCGTCGGGGGCATCACCAAGCAGCCACTGGTCGTTACCGACAAGGAAGGCAACGATTCCATCGCCATTCGTTCGGTCGTCCACCTCACACTAGGTTACGACCATCGCCTGATCGATGGAGCCGTCGCTGACCAGTTCATGGCTTTCGTGAAGAAGACGTTGGAAAATTGGAGCGAAGAGATCGGCTAGAACGTGAGCGCAGCCCATTCATGCGAAGCATGCGCCTCGCGCCGTCCGGTGAACTCCGCTTACGGGAGTGGAGTGGGAGACGGCGGCAGGGAGCCGCCCTTGGTCCAGGTGGAAGCATTTAAACATTCCACGGTCCCGTCCACAATTTTTGAAATTCCGTCGCGGAATTTTCCCGGATCCACGATTTGTCGGTTAGCCACCGCATCCGTCACCTCCAGTGCTGCTTGGAGAAAAGACATCGCTGCGTCTTTCTTCTGCTCCCCCGATTTGCTTCCGAACATCGCCTCTATTCCATTTACGAGGGCCGGAACGAATGCGATTCCCCGCAATAACTGTTGTAGAAAGTCCATGTCCCCTCCTTGAGAGTATTAAGAGCACACTTCTGTCGACTCATGAACTCGCCAGTCGAATCCACAGCGCGAAGCGCAATGTATTGAGATTGTGAAACTTGGGATTCCAACTTACCGTCGAAGTCTAGGGCCGTCCCTAGACAACCTTGCTATTGCTTCAGCCAATACCTGTGAAAGGCGACCGCCACACTGATGCCCGCGCTGATCCCCGCATTCATCAGGTGGTTGTATGCGCTCCGCCGGACGTCGTTCCGCTCGAGTTCCCTGATCTTCTCTTCGGCCAACTTCACGCGCCCCGGCTGGGCACTGCCGATCAGGGTTTCCATCATTGTTTCCAGTCGTACCAGTTTGTCCAGAACCTCGCGCTGAAAGTCGTAGTCAACTGTGCGCAGGGTCGATTCCCGATCGTTCACTGCCATACTTGTCCCCCTTAATGCTGGAATTTCTTCACAGCGGATAAACATACAGGTACCCGTTCGCAAAATAAAAATCCCACTTCCCAGTCAGATTCGATGTCGAAGCCGCAACCTTCTGTCCCCACACCGACCCGAATAAACAAAAATTGATCGTCGAATAACTCGCCGGCAAAGCCACCTTCCAGGCATTGCCTGTCACCAACACCCAGGTCGACGGGACCGCATAGTATCCCGTGAAGTTGGGCGCCGGACCCGTCCCATAGGCGTCAAACGCAATAGGATTTCCCGCAGTCCCCGAAGAAGGAGCAACCAGACTCTCATTCCAAATATCTCCCCGCCGGAACAAAACCGAATCCCCTGGCACAAATGTCTGTGAATTCACTTTCGCAATCGTTTGCCAGGCCGTTAGCGAAGACGTCCCGCCGTTAGCGTCGTTGCCCGAGCTTGAGCTCACATAGTAAGTGGTAGCCGACGCCATCCCGCTCACCGCGATCATCAAGATGATGAAGACCGTTTTCATATATCCCCGTGACCTCTGTCTCTTCAGTAGTACGAATGAAGGTGGTTCCGATCGAAATATCTGAAAGCCGGATCTACCCCGTGTTCCCCTGTGTCCCCTGTGGTGAAGGCCTTCCTGTCCCAATAAAAAAGGCCCCCGACTTTTCGCCGAAGGCCTCAGCCACACACACAGTACAAACTCGCACTTACTGCAACTGCCTCACCGCCACCCGCAGCGCATAAGTCCCCGTCCCCGTTGTGCATCCCGCGTACGAGCTCGAGTACGTAAGGTTCGCGCTCCCCGCCGACCAGATCGTCACCGATCCGCTCCCAAAGTTTGTCGTCGTCCCCAGCGCCAGCGAGTTACCGCCAGAGATCCCAGCTCCATTCAACGGCACCTGCAGCGTCTTCGCGTTCGTCTCATCCGTCCACCCGATCGTCAGCGACGCTGCCGCGCTTCCCGCCGTTGCGCAAGCGACGGTCGCGTCCATGTAGTAATTCAGCTCGTACTGCCCAGCCCCACATGTGGCAGTCGCGCACAAAGTGGTCGACGCAATCGCCGCCGTCTGTCCCGTCACCGACACCGTCCCGTAAATCGGCGCCAGTCCCGTCCCCGCCGTCGCCTTCCCGTTGTACGTTGTTGCCGTCCCACTCATCACCAGGTTGCGCCCCAGGTAGAAGTCCCGAACTCGTAAGCTCGAGGTCCCAATATCCCGCGTGTTGTCGTTGAACGGCTTGAATGCGGTAGTGGTGTCGACTGCCCACTTGCACGAATTATTCACGCCGAAGCAAACTCCTCGCTGCGCCCCTGTTCCAGCCTGTTGCGTCTGCAGCTCGTAGTAGCCGTCTCCGGGGATGTACGCCAGACTGGCCCGCTCATAGTTCGACGCGTTCGTGTAAGTTCCGTACACGTTGAATGTCTGTACGTTTGTCCCGTTGTACTGCTCCACCGTATTCGCATTGGTCACCGACAGTGGCGCTGCTCCAAGCCCGTTCGTGTTCGTCCAGTACGCGAACTGTGGGGTAGTGCCGCTTCCCCCGAGCGTCCCAGTCCCCGGCGGACAACCCACGGTGGTAATCGTCAAACTCCCGGTGCCATCCGTGCATAGTGGCTGCCCCGATCCACTCACCGTTCCCGCCGTGATCAAATTTCCCGACGGAGTTCCAATCACTCCCGACAGAGCTGTTCCATTCAAAGTCAAACTAGGCGTGATCAGCCCCGTCCCAAAATACCCGTTCCGCACCCGCAACGAGCTCGAACCTAGATCCTGCAAGTTATCCGACCACGGCTTGAACGTATTAAGCGTATCGATCACCCACCGCAGCGACCCATTCACATTGAATCCCAACCCACGATGTACCCCTGTCCCCGCGTAGTCCGCAATCATCGTGAAGTAGTTATTCGTCGAGTCGTATCCCAGCCGCAGCCGCTCGAAATTGCTTGCGTCGGTCCGCGTTCCGTAAATGTTCATGCCCTGGGGATTAGTCCCATTAAAACTTCCCAGATTGTTCGCATCTTCCTGCCACAAACTTGTGAAATAGGAACTGGTCGCCGTGGTCGCAATCTTCTGCGGAGATCCTCCATTCGCGGAAACATAGAAATTTCCGTCATTCGAGATTCCCAGCGCCGAGGTCCCAGCGCCCGCCGCTCCCATCGCCGTCCCGGGAATCGGAGAACTCACCATCCACGGGCCCGCCACCAGCAACTGTCCGTTCACCGTCACATTTCCGGCGAAGGTCCCCGATGGCGCCGCAATCCCGCCGCTTCCCGAATAATTCAAAGTCGTCCCGCTATCGGTTAATGAACTGTCTCCGCTCACTGCCGTCCCCGTCCCCAAATACATCGCCAACTGTAATGCCGGTGCGCTGTTCACGGTCCCTGACCCGCCACCGGCAGGCAGCCACGACGAATCCAACTTCCCGGTGCTTCCCGCAATCGGAATCGCATTCGCCGTTCCCAACGTCGTCGCCGCCGCTCCGTTCAAATAATTGGCATTCAGGTTCGCCACCATGGTGCTGCTGCTCACGGTGAATGGAGAAGTTCCGGTCGCCGCATCTGCCACAAAGCTCGGAGCCTCAATCGGCCCCAGTGCCGCCGCTCCCCATACATCTCCCAGTTGCGCTCGCCGTGATTCCCCCGCTCCTGTCCATTTCTTTAACAATGTCACGTCCGCGCTGTTCGCCGTATCTCGCGCTTTTATCGGATCCGATGGTCCCAGTTCGAGCGATCCCGTCTGTGCCACATTTGCCGAACTCGACTGCAACCGGTTGAACCGCACATCATGTCCAGCCAACCCCATCGCATAGACTGCGACGGTTCCGCCGCTCGATGTTGAATTTCCCAAAGCCTGCGCGTACGTCAACGTCGTCGCCGTCGCCGAGGTCATCACAAATGTGCCGTTAAAGCTTGGGTCAGTCACTCCCGCCACTAGCACCGTCTGCCCCACGGAATAGTTCAGAGTCCCGCCCGTTGTGATTGTCGAGATTCCCCCTGACCTCGTAGCTGCCGTAATCGAAAACGTTACCGGCGACGCTGCCACGTATAACCCCAGGTCCGGATTCGTCTGGAACGTATAACTCGGAGTGCTCGAAGCCCCTTGCGGCGCTGTCAGCGGCCAACTCACCGATCCCCCGCCGCCGCATCCCGTGCACGTCCCGGTCACTGTCAGGTTCCCGTTCACCGTGAGTGGAACATTAAACGTATGCGCCGAAGACGAAAGCTCTTCCGTCCAGTTACTACTCGTTCCACCCGGATTGTTTGGCAGTGTCCCGATGTACCAATCAAAGACGCCATTTCCAGGTACGCGCTCGTATAAGCCCGATCCAGAGTTTTCCACGCCAGTTGCGATGTCCGCCGCATCCCATTGCGGCCGGTTCACCGTTCCATACGTCGTGCCCGGAACGCCTGTGCCATACTCCAGCTTGCTGCTCATCGTCTTGGCCGGATTGGAGTCGCTCCAGGTGGCAATATCTCTGGGATAGCTCCCGCCTCCAATAAAGTTCAGTCTGCCCTTCAATCCCGTCCAATGCCCGCCGTCATTTGTCTTGTTGCGATCAGGAAAGAGCATTCCAAATTGCGCATACACTCCTCCATTATTAGGGAATGAACTGAGCACCGCATTGAAGGATCCACCCGAGGGCATACAGTTCGAAGGTGTGGGCGCATTGTCGAAAACCGAGGCGATCGTATTGAGCCACGCAGCACTGCTCGCCACCAGGCAAGCCGGCTCCCCCTGGTAAGTTGCGCCACCGCTTAACACAACTCCTCCGGGACTAAAGCTGCTGACGGGAAAATATCCGCCGATTCCGGTTCCGTCCGCTCCGTTATAAGGAGTTACCGCCGTCGTTGCCGTGACGTTGTCGGTGAACACGCACGCGCCGTGAATGTCGCAAATTGTCGCCGGATTGATATTGCCCGCAACCAGGCAAGTTCCGTCCCCGTTCAATCCATCACAAATCCCCGGGTATGGAACCTGCCCCGAGGATCCATAACTCGGCGCGAACCGGTAGAGTTCGAAGTTAACCGTCTTGCCGCTCAACACGTCAGCCGTTACCCACTTGACCGTGACGGTGTTTGTGCTGGGATTGTTGACGTTCGCCTGCCCTATCGGAATCGGAACACTCTTTGTTCCATCGGTCACGTCAACCACGGATAAGTAGTAAAGTTGCAGTTGTCCGCCCGGAGTTCCCACTACCTGAAATGCTGGAAACGCGTTGAGCCCATCTCCGTTTCCATCGACGGTCACGTTGTATCCCTGCCACGCTTCCTCGCTCGCGGTGCACTGAATGGACGACCGCCCGCTGCAAACTCCCCCCACGCTTGGTCGACATGAAGAGTGCAAAATTCGCAAATCCCTGGCACACCGTCGGCCCAATCAACAGATCGTTCCCGTCGTACCATTCCGTACACGTGGCGTGCGTTCCCCCGTGCATATTCGTAATCCCGGCGTTGATATTGTTTGGCCCAGGCCCGAACAGAGTCGCACCGCAGAAATCGTTGTCGCACCGCGGTGTCCCGCCAAACATGTTGACGTTGCTCACTTCCTCCGCCTGGTTGTTGTCATTCTGAATTGCGAAACCGTATCCTACGTTGCCTACAAAACCGTTGACCGTGATATTGCGGATCACCGTACCCTGCGAATTGTCTTCGATAAGAGCGGTCGCTCCGTTCGACAGGGTATACCCCGCATCGTGCGCATATAGCGCAGTGATCCCCGGTGTTGCCGGAACAATCGTAATCGTTCCATTCGTCGCTCCCGGCGCGCAACTGCCTCCAGTCACCCGCACAAATTCCCCAGGCCCTGGAGCGGCGGCTTCATACGGAGTCGATACCAGGCCCCCGCTGGTCCCGTTTAACCAGAGAATCTGATTTGGAATCAACGGCCAGAATCCCGCCGGACAAGTTGGGATCGTCAGAGTCGCGCTCCCCGCCCCCGCCGAAATCGACGCCGGAAGGGAAGGCGCAACATCCCAGAACGTCATGGACGCATCGGAGCGCATCCAGAAGCCGTCAAAAATGTTGGCTACGTAAAGGTTGGAGTTTCCATGCGCAAACCCGGACGAATTCGTGTCGCCAATATTCAGGCACGACATATTCACCGAGCACTCTAGAAGGCTTTCTCCCGTCAGTCTTCCCATGCTCGTCTGCCAGTACAGCGGAGCCTTTATCTTTGTTGTCGAAGTCGGCGTGACTTCAATCCACGTGTTATTTCCGCGTACCGTGTCATAGCGAACCTGGTTCGCATCTACGGACGCTTCCTTGATTCCCCCAGTCCCGCTTTCCAGCGCATACCCTGCGCCGTGTGCGTAAGCCGTGGAGAATACGATCGTTCCCGACGCCGCTCCTGCCGGACAAGTCTCTCCCGTAATCAGCACCGGCTCGCCCGGTTGCTGCGCATCCCCGGTAGCGGAGTCCACATAGATCCAGTGATTCGAATTCGACCCGTTAATTGTGTTCAGAAATCCCTGCGGGCACGGAGATAGCGTCACCGTAACCTGACCGGGTGCAAGAGACGCAGGGACCGTTGGACTCTGCTTCCAGTTGAATTGGTCGGACATGCGTTTTTGGCCCAGGCGATTTGCGGTGAACACCGCCCCCACCGGCTCAGCAATTGCCTGGTTTCCAGCTGGAGTCGTCGATACGTTTCCCCCTCCGCTTCCACATGCGCCCCAAGTTCCATTGCCGAATAAACATGTTCCGGAATTCGCCGTGCCTGATCCCAACTCTCCCGCAGGTACCAGCCCAGTAATCAGGTCCGCCTTTGCGACCGATGCATTGTCCACATACTGCTTCGTCGATGCCTGCAACGGAGCCGTCGGATTTCCACTCAGCGTCAGCGGTCCCGTAAGAGTTCCGCCCGCGGTCGGCAGGAAGTTTCCTGCTCCCACATTCGCCACGGACGTATCCACATAAGCTTTGTTCGCGACATCGCCAGTGCCCAGCGGAGCCGGCACGCTCGGCGCTACGGCAAAAGACTTGGTGCCCGAAATAGTCTCCGCGCCGCTCAAATGCACCACTGAGCTGTCATTCGCTTTCGTCGCCAGCGCCGTGTTCACGTATTGCATCGACACCGGCTGTGCCGCAGTTCCGGGTCCCGGAGTTGTTCGAACCGCTGCCAGGTTCGCTGGAGAAGTCGTCGGCACAACCCAATATTCCGTTCGTACTTCACCAGGCCCCAACTGAAACACCACGGTGTAGTACAGACCCACGGGTGTCGCTCCTGCGTTCGGCGCCAACCCCACGCTCAGCGCTCCATTCGCCCCCAACGTCACATTCACGTTGCCCGCAGCCACTGCCGTCCCGGTCGCCGTCACAAAGGCCGGCCAGGTTATCACCAGATTTCCTTGCGCTGGCGTACCGTCGGCGCGATAGACAGTGTCCGCTACGGTGGTCAGCGTCGGAGGCCCTGGCACCGGCGACGCCGCTGCGAAGGGATTAGTCCACGCCAGAATTCCAACCACAATCCAATAAAAAAGCCGCCCGAGAGGGCGGCGGCCCGAGTCAAACATGTTTCCTCCACGTGACAAATTCGTCGTGTACGACGGACTCTCCTGTCCGCCCTTTCAGCACAATCTCGGTACTCGTGTATCGAACATGGTACGGCTTCTCCGCGCTCTGAGAGGCTGCGGAAAACTCCGTTGTTGGGTGGCGCAGCGCTTTCAGTGCTGCGATAAGGCCCCTGTTTTCAATGAGGGCTTCAGCCCCTGAGGTACTCAGACGGTGTTTTCCGCCGCCACCTAGGAAGATTTCTCACCCTGCCTGCAATAAACTCTTAGACGCACAGCCAGAAGAAATCAAAACCGGCGATGTGTCGTTCTCTCGCCACCGCCGTCCAGGAACTCCTCAACACTGCGCACATACACGTCTGCAAAATCCGCCACCGGACGGCGCGTTTCAATCAACCGCATCGCGTCCTCCATCGTCCACCCTATCGAAGCCAAAATCGCCAAAGCCATCATCGGTGCCCGGTGCACTCCCGCCGCACAATGGATGAACAGTTTCGATTCCGGCTCGTCCAGCGCGGCCTGCGCGAACTGTACGCCTCGTCGAAACAGCGCCGCAGGCTTGGGTTCGAAATCATCGTCGGTCGGATTCCAAAGCACCTCGACGCCATGTTCCACTCCCAGAGCAGTGTCGTCGAACTCGATTTGCATGTCGATGACATGCGTGACGCCCGTGCGCGCCACGTTCGCCATATTATCCGACGTCCAGATCCCGCCCCCGACCGCAATTCGGTCAGTCAACCAGGTAATATCCATTCCCTTCCTGTGGGAGACGGGCAATCCTGCCCGTCCCAATACCTCCAGCGCAGCCATAAGCCCGCTGTTGGAACCATCTTTTCCTGAGTCGCCTTGTGATGGCATCATGCGGGGCGAAATCGAAAGCGCCGGTTGCCACCGAATTACTTTGCTCCGCACGCTCTGCCTCATTTTAGAGTATCGACTTAGCCTATTGACGATTTCGTATCGAGGATTTCGTCTCGTTATTTCGTATCGATGATCAGGACACAGACACTGCCGCTTCTTCGTCGATCTCACCCCGCTTGGACTCCGGCCGCTCGCCTGTTTCTTTTCGCTCGTCTTCCGCGCTGTCGCGGTCCTTCTCCGCTCTCTTCGCAGCGGGAGTCGAAACCTTCTCCCGTACCTCATCGTCCGGCGAGATCGCAGGCTCCAAAGGCACTCCCAGCCGAGTCAGCAACATTCGCGCCAGTGTCTCGCCTTCTTCCGGTTTAGCCTGGCTGAGTCCCGTTGCCCCCGGATAAACTCCGCTTACCTCGAATAAGTATTTGACAGTCGCAAGCTGGCCTTTTTTTGCCTCTTCTACGACGGCGTGCGTAATATTCATCATCTCCGACTCAACCATGTCAGTGACGCTCTGCCGCATTTCCACAGGATTTGCCGGCTTCTGCGTCTTCGCGGAGCTCTTCTTCGCAGCCGTCTCTGCTGTCGCCTTAGGTTTTGACTTCTTCATTTGCTCAATACCGGCTTCCTGAAACTTGTCTTCTCCGGAAAAAACAGAAGGCGCGCCTTTTTGGCGCGCCCTCGGTGAGGAGTTTTTCTTTTTTTCTCTCTCTATTGTTAGAATATCAAATTGCAAAGGGTAAACCGGACATTTTTTAAAATATTTTTTCGCTTTCTTCACAATCACTTGCGGGGATTTCGTCGCTTTGACCCCCTTGACAAGAATTTTCTTCCGTTGAATTCATCTTCTCCAGGAGCCCTACTTCGAGCAAAATCTCACTCAACTGGTCCAGCGCCGCCGGAATAGCTCGCCGGATTGTCTTCTCATTGCACTGCAATAGCCGCGCAGTTGCTTCCAGGTCATGCTCCTGCAGCGTATGGCGTGCGATAAGCTGCAGCGAAAAGTCACCCAGACGTTGCAGGCAGCTCTCCATGTCGTGCACGAAAATCACCCGGTCTTCAAACGTCACCACGCCATACGATGTGACCCCCGTCCGGAAATACTCGCCTCCCAGCAGCGACGGCACGCGGCCGGTTTCGAGCGAGTAACGCAAGTATCGCCGCAACATCGACACCGTCCGCCGGCGATAGGCCCGTAAGTTTGGATTGCGGTCCAGCGGACTATCCGGTGCACACGCCACTTCCGCCCGCGGCCCGCGCGCCAATGAAGCCTGCGTCATAAGGACCGCTGTGTCCACTTTCGGCCAGGCAGAGATGGAATTTCCCCGCGGAAGGGCCGCACTTGCTGGAAACTGATGAACCGGAAGTAGTGGGACCGATAACTTCTCCGTCAGCGGACTGCCCGAACGCAAAGGAGCTTGCCAGGGGGGATTGCCAGGAGTTATCACGTGCTTGGAGCGCGCGGCCTTAGCTGTATCTTCAGGAATGATGTCGTTCATGCCGCACCTCCCACGTTTGGCGGCGGCATCGCATTTATTTCACAGACATTGAGTTTGTAGTTTTCAACGATTATGCGTTTGCCGCAGTGAAGTCTTATTGATTCCCGCTGCTTCTTCTGGACGGGTAGTTCGTCCATCCGGGGACGGCAATGCTCGCAGTAAACCTGTGCAGTGCTCGAGTCGCGCAGCCACAAAACTCCACACCGCTCGCAATATTTCAATTCCACTCGCAGTTCATTCGTCCCATTGCCGAATTGTTTGCTTGTCATTGGTCCTCCAAATGGTCTGAATCTGCCGGTTTAAAAACAGAAAGCCCTGCGCCGATCTCCACCGATAGGTGGAAATCGCACGCAGGGCTCGTTTTTCTTACGATGACCTGCTTGGGCTATTTAGTTAGTAAAAGGCCGAACCGTGGGAGAGCGAATATTCCGCAAACCCCAGAAGCAGCTATAGCTTCCGCGCATTTTCGTCTTCCACGCCGGAGGCATCCCCATGCTGGCGGAAATATCCCTCCTCATAGCCAGACTTCAGTACGCGGCCATTTTGTACCACCAGAGTGAGCCGGCCCGTGAACTGCAAATCCTGCAGTAACCGCTGCATGGCCGCCGACAGTACCTCGGCTGCGCGCACTTTTCTGCGGAATTCCACGAACGTCCTCTCCTCGCTGAATCCATCAAAACTGCCCATTTGCCTTGCCTTTATCCCTGTGGGATCAAATTGAGTTATACCAGTGGGGCGATCCTATAGCTGCTGATTTTCAACGTCAAGGTCGAGATTATGTACTTGACTCAACTCTAATCCTCTGCTATTGTCCTGTATGTGATTCACTTTGATGACCTTGCGGGTTTCTTCGGGCTATCCGCAGCAGCCAAGTGCTCATGCGCTGCCTTGAGCACCTTGGGATGGAATACGCCCTCAGCTAATTCTTTGCTGGTCATCTTTGCTGGATGCTTCTTGAATTTGACCTTTTTCTTCATGGTGATCCTATGACCTCCGCTCCCGTAAATCTGATGTCACTGGTGGACAAATACAGCACTGACGAGCACTGCCGCGAAGCCTTGATGCATCTGCGCTGGCCCACTGGCGTGAAGTGCCCCAAGTGCCAGAGCGAGAACGTTGCGCCAGTATCCGACCGCAAGGTTTACGTGTGTTATTCATGCCGCTATCAGTTCTCCGTAACCGTGGGAACCATCTTCCACGATTCCCATCTCCCGCTGACGAAGTGGTTCTTCGTTACCTATCTGATGACTGAATCCCGCAAGGGGATTTCCGCCAACCAAGTGAAGCGCATGCTCGGCATCTCCTACAAGACGGCGTGGTATCTCTGCCATCGCATCCGCGCCGCTATGACTGAGGCAGAACATAAGCTGACTGGCACGGTCGAGGTGGATGAGACATACATCGGCGGAAAGCGCAAAGGCAAAGGCCACAGAGACAAGCTCGTAAACAAGACTGCCGTTATCGGCATCCGCGAGCGAGATGGGCATCTCCACTTCATCAAGGCCGATCTGGTAAACCAAGGCACCGTGTACGACATCATTGCTCGTAACGTGGATACGACCGTGGATGTCATCATGACTGACGAATCGAAGCTCTATAACTTCGGGATGACGAAATATCGCGGAAAGCATAAGAGCGTCAATCACAGCGCAGACGAATACGTCCGGTACGAAAAGGGCATGTGTGTCACTACGAACTCGGTCGAGTCCGCGTTCTCCCTTTTCAAACGCGGGATTGTTGGCGCATGGCATAAGGTTTCTGCAAAGCATCTTCCAGCCTATCTACAGGAGATGACATTCCGTTTCAACAACCGCAAGAATCAGTACCTCTTTCGCGATACCCTGATTCGCTTGCTAGCATCTGAGAACCTTGAATACAAGGAACTAACAGCCGCATAAACGATTCATTGGTCCACTTTTTGTGGAGGGATGCTACCCTCTCCTATGACGTACTCGCTCCCAGTGTCATCTCGACAGAGTAGTTTTATTTTGATCATCTTGCCCTCTTTAAATATGCCGATAAGTTCATCGGGAATATGAACCTTGATCCAACCCCTGGCTGATTTATCTTTGCTCAACAGCTCCTTGCCGTGAGCTATCTCCGTAGTTGAATCCATGAGCAACATAGTTGCCCATGCCTTCCCGTTCTGATCCTTGATGGTCACGTCTGCTAGTAAGGGATAGCCGTCAAGAGTCCCCTTTGCGGCTTCATTTTCGTAATCCAGTCTCCAATTCCTAACAGAGCTTGGCTGGCCCTTGTTCTCCACCTCGGCATACATAAACAGGTCGATTGCTCCCAGAGCAGACCGAACGCTATATGCTTTACTTACTTTGCCCTCAAAACGCGGTTTCGTGGTATCAGCAGCTTCAGCTGCTTTCATTTTCTCCAAGTGAGCAAACCAAGGACGGGCATCAATAATGGTGTGCTCGATTACAGTTCCGCTCGATGCAGGACCACCATTTTTAGGTTCGGTGTTGATCGTAGCCCCTACAATGTAACTATCCGATACACCCATGTTCGTCCCCACCAAGTTGAGGAACACAGGAGGTTTTGGCTCTTCCTTGGTAGTGGCCGCAGGCGCTGTTTGCGGTAGAACTGGTGTCGCTACTTGGGTATTTTGTTGGATGCGCTTCTTCTTTGACTTTTGCTTGTGTCGGGCTGGATTCACCGATGCGGTTGGGGTCCCAGTAACACTTGTGGACGCAGGATTGGTCGATGTACTGATTTGCTGTGTCGGAGGTGCAGCCGACGGATTGATCATTTTCCGCAGCCTAGGCGCAACTACCACGACCGTCGAAACCATTACGAATGCCAAAACTATTGCTATGCCAGCGGACGACCAACCGTGTTCTTTAAATCTATTCTTCAGCCATTCCCTATGGCGGAGCGTTTTTTCATGAGTAATAGCCCAATACGCAAAGGGTAGAATTGAGAGAATATAAAGCACGATTACCAGCCAATTCGGAATCTTATCCGCCCATCCTTTAGCTAGGCTAAGATTAAGTGCGAGGTTCAAGATCACCCCCGCCACCTGTGGCAAATATTTCTTCACAAGTACACCTCCACTGAGTCAAGTAAATACGTGCCAAACCCAAAGCACACACCTCCGTCTTGGCTGACGCTAGACGGCTCTGACTTGACCGATAAAGTGTACTACAAAGTTGAGTCAAGGTGATAATCTCGGTCAAGGTTGGATATACCAATGGGGGTGTGGAAAACTTTCTTACTTAGCAGGATGCTATAAGAGTCATGCTATACTCCGGGCTATGAAATTCCGCGTGCTGCAAGATAACCTCCGCAGAACGATTTGGGAGCGCATCGGCGAGGGCGATCTGACCGGGCTTCGGCTGGCCCAGCAGACCGGGTTCAAGCAAGCTCACATCTCTAACTTCCTGAATAAAAAGCGCGGTTTAAGTCTCGAAGGCATGGACAAAGTTCTTGCGGTGCAGCATCTTTCAGTGTTGGACTTGCTTGATCCAACTGAGGTCAACAAGCGCGCTTCCATCCTGCCTCCCAGTGGCGACGAGTTTGAGAATGTATTGTTGACCGACGGAACCGTTGCTGCCACCCAGCCCTTGATCACGAGCATGAATGTAAAAGAAATTTTGAAGTTTAAAAAAAGTTTCCTGCGCAAACTCAAGGCGGAAACCGAAGGCGATCGCGAAAACTGGGAGCGTTTCGTGCTCATCAAGGTTGACGGCCGGGAGGGAATGAGCATGTACCCGCGCCTGCTGCCCGGCGCCACGCTACTGCTCGATCGTCATTACAACTCGCTGAAGCCCTATCGCAAGGGTGAATTCAATATGTACGCGGTCACCAAGGACGGAAATTGCACCGTGAAGTACGTGGAAGTGGCCGGCAATCATCTGATCCTGCGCCCGCACAATCAGGCTTATCCCATCGAAGTAGTAACCATAGAAGAAGGCAAGACCGCCGCCGATTACTTGGTGGGCCGCGTCTGCCACGTGGGGATCGAGACGTAACAAAAAAAAGTCATTGCATGACTATGTTCTTCACTTATTGACCTTCTCGCTATTTCTTTCCCGCCACCGCGTTCAGACATTTCCCATACAACTCCAGCAGATGCGCAGCGTAGTCTTCCGGCTTTGCCGCCGATCCCGTACCCTGGAAGCCGACCCCGGACGACGTCGTTCGGCCATAGCCGGTGGTCATGGCAACAAACTTCATCAGATCGAGTGCGATGTCCTCATTGCGGCGCGCACCCGCATGCAAGGCTGGTCCTTCTTCCATGAGTCCTTCTCCTGAACCGGAAATAAATGGGATTTCTTCGTCTTCCATATGTCTCGAAACGCTCTGCCAGCGATGATAGCAGGGTCCGCAGCGCGGTGTCCGCTGGGACTCACGGCGAACGGTTCTACTTTGCCGCTTTGGTATTCAAGGCAAACACGCTGCGCGGATTGCGCCGCAACGCCTCGTCCAGAGCCTGGTTCGCTGCGGTGACGTCACCTTTCTTCCGATAGGCGATGGCCAGCCACGCGTAGGTTTCGTCCACTGTACGATCACGCTCAATCGATTTCTGCAGATTTGCGATCGCTTTGTCCAGGTCGCCGCCGAACATCTTAGGCGCATGTAAATACTGCCGCCCCAGACTAGCCAGCACCTGTGGATTGTTACTATCTAACTCCAATGCCCGCTTGTTCTCCGCGTCCACTTTAGGCCCGAATCGTGCCCCGAGCATCAATCCAACCCCAAGTCCGATCTTGTTTCCATACAGATCCGCGAGCAAACTATGTGCGGCCGCAGAATGCTCGTCCAGCTTCAACGCTTCCTGCGCCTCACTGATGGCTTGATCGAGAATAGACGCCGCAGCCTTGTTTCCTTTGGAGTCGCTGACCGATGAGGACCGGTAGTAGTCCACCCGGGCCAGTTCGTAGAAATACTGCGCGTTGCGAGGATTCTCCTGCGTGAGCTTGAGGAAATGGTCCCGCGCCCGGTTGAGCGCGTCCTCTTTGAGCGTGGTCCGTCCTTCATCCAGCAGTTGCAAACCCGCGGTCAGGGCTGGGTCCGCAGCCTGCGCAAAGGTCAAAACAGAGAGCAAACACAGAAGAATCAAGGGATAGCAACTGCGTCTCATCACGGCTTGGATTCCAGCGCGCCGAAAAAAGATGTGTGCACCCGTCGGCAAACAGGTCGACGCGCGCGGATGGCACCATGGATTTGATCAGAATCGGCATGCTCTTCAATCCGCATGCGGCACCTCGCTCATCAGACCCATCAGATTGCCCTCGGAGTCGCGAAAAAAAGTCATCCACAAATCGTGCGCCGGCATTCGCGCGATGAGATGAGGCTCGTCTTCAAAGCGCACTCCGCCTTCCTTCATCTTTCCGAACGCCGCCCGAATATCAGCCACAGCAAAATACAGCACCGAGCTGGGATGATCGAACTCCGGTTTTTCCGCCCGGGCCAGCATCAGGCGCACGCCTCCGCAATCGAAGAATGCCAGTCCGGGCGGAGCCTTGAATAGCAGCTTCAAACCCAACGCATCCTGATAGAAAGCGGCAGCGCGCTCCACATCGTGCGCATTGATGGCAATTTGTCCCAGCCGCGAAATCCCGATTCCACTTGCCGCCAGGTTCATGTTCTTGACCTCGCAATCTAATTTAGTTAGCATAGCTAACTATATTCAATGCTCAAAGTCAAGCCAGAAAATATCTCACCCCGCGCGACTGTGGTCGCCGACCGCCTGCATTCCGCCGCCATCCACTTGCTGCGCCGGGTACGGAAGCAGGACGCCGCCACCGGCGAAGGCCCTGCGCGTCTCTCCGCTCTGTCCGTGCTTGTTTTCGCGGGGCCAAAAACGCTGGGTGAACTGGCTGCAGCTGAGCAGGTCAAGCCTCCTACCATGAGCCGCATTGTGGCTGGCCTCGCCCGCAGCCGCCTGGTCAAAATCACCGCCGATTCCAAGGATGCCCGCCGCATGCACATCCGCGCCACTACCAAGGGCACGCGCCTGCTGCAGAAAGGACGCCGGCTGCGCATCGAATCGCTCGCCGCCCAACTGAATGCCCTTTCTCCGCAAGAGCTTGTCAAGGTCGACGAGGCCGTGGAGATCCTGCAGACAATTCTGGCCGCCTGGCGCTAAACGTGTGCCACGCGTCACTTTCCGCTTGGGTACTCCGGTCACATGAAAATCCAGGCAGAATGCCAGATACTTAGAACGGTCTCATGTTAGGTCCGCAAGCGCGAAGGTCAGGGCCGCTTACAGGCGTCCCCGACGGCACCGTGTGGCGGATTATTCCCCCAGGTAATCAAGTAAGGGCAGTCTTAATTTGAGGTCGCATATATTGTCACGTCCATTGCCACGTCCGCCCAACATTGTGACCCTTGGCGTCCTTCTGTTTCTAGTGCACATCGGGGTGGTTACGACCGTTGGAACGATCGCCCCCGGGCCTCTGCTGTCGGATCTTATCCAACTCATCCTGGGTGGTCTTGTAATCGTCGCGTCCGTGCGTGCGAGTCGCAGCGCGGAAGGGATGGCCCGTTCCGTCTGGAGGCTGACCGCGGTCGCGTACGTGGTGTGGTTTGTTGCCCAGAGCCTTGGTGTCTACATGGATCTTTCCAGGTCCTCGGGTGGCGCACAGTGGATCTCTAATCTGCTGTTCTGCTTCTGGTTTGCTCCCCTGGCCATGGCGCTCTTCCTGGGATCGGAGAGCGAAAGCGGGGGACTGGACACAGTAGTCATTCTCGACTTCGTGCAGGCTGTCCTGATTTGCGTGGCAGCCTACTTGTATTTTTTTTACCTGCCGAAGTCCGAGGCGCACGGCGAATTGGCTCACTCGGTTTGGGCTCCCTACTTTGTAGGCTACGGATTTGTCGCCTCGGCTTTTCTGCTGCGAGCTGCCTTTACCCATTCCCGTGTTGTCCGTTCGCTGTTCGGAAAGCTGGGACTCTTGCTGGCTCTTTCGGGCATGCTCGATGCCATGTACTACTACGGCCCGGGACGCAATCTGAAGACGGGAGCATGGTTTGACCTGCTGTGGAGCCTGTTTCTGGTAGCCCCTCTAGTCATCGCCACCAGCTGGAAACAGCCGGAGCCGGCAGACTTGTCCAGTGAACTGCCCAGGCGCGAGAAGAAAATTCATATCGAAATTTTGTATCTGTTCTGTCCGCTGCTGGTGCTTTTCATGTCCCTGCACATCGCCAGAGAGAGGCTGGGACTGGCGGCGGCGGTGGTTTTACTCTCCTTCATGTGTTCGAGCGCGCGGCTTCTGGTCACCCAATACCGCCTGGTGCAGGCGCAGGAAGCGCTGCGCCGCGAGGCTTCCCGTGACGCTCTGACCGGACTGTGGAACCGTAAAGCGATTCTTGAGATCTTCGAGCGCGAACTGCTTCGCTCTCAGCGCCGCGGCGGCTCGGTCGGCGTGATCATGGCAGACGTGGATCACTTCAAGGCCGTGAACGACAGCCGCGGCCATGTCGCCGGAGATCTGGTTCTGCGCATCATCGCCAGCGAAATTGCCGCAGTGGTCCGCCCCTACGACTCCGTTGGCCGCTATGGCGGCGAAGAATTTCTGATCGTGGTTCCCGGCTGCGGCGACGCCGAAACCTGGGAACTGGCGGAGCGCGTCCGTTGCTGCGTGGCAAACTGCAGCGTCGTCGCGGGAGGCTCCTCTGTGAGTGTGAGCCTTAGCCTGGGGATTGCTGCCGGGAACTCCGCCGCGGACACGGAAAAATTGTTGCAGGCGGCCGACACCGCGCTCTATCAGGCCAAGCATGCCGGACGCAATCGCGTCGAGCCCGGCACAGACCGTGAGGCCAGCGCCAGCCGTTTCTCGCCCGCGCAAAGCACATTCTGGCTGTGACGTGGTTGTCGCCGACATCTCTGTTCGTGAACGCAAGTGGCGCCTGCCAACATTGTCATGGTGAGCGGAGTAGGATCGTCCAAAGGACGATCCTACGCAGTCGAAGCATCCCTACAGCGCGAGTGCACGTCATTCATGCCCATGATGTACACGCAATAGCCTCGCGGCTTATAAAGTTATAGTGGCATCGACTGATCCGTTCAGCAAAACAGCGGCCCGAAGGCCGCTGTTTCACTGTGCGTAAGGCTCGACTGACAAACTAAATGGGACGATTTACCTGCGGCCCTTCTTGGCTTTCTTCTTTGCTTTTCTTGCGGGTTTTCGGGCCGCTTTTTTCTTCGCCGTCTTCTTGGGGGCTTTTTTCTTCGCCGGTTTTTTTGCAGCTTTCTTCGCTGGCTTTTTTGCGGCGGGTTTCTTCTTTGCCGCTTTCTTTTTCGCTGCCGGTTTGCTGCCACCTCCGCCACCGCTGGCAGCCGGTGCAGGTTTGGGTGCGGGCTTAGCCGCGGGCTTGGACGCAGGAGGTGCCGGAGTCGAAACCGGTTCACCTTCGTCTATCCCCGGTTGCGATGCGCCCGACTCTTCTTCTTCCTCCTCTTCCTCTTCGAAGTCCTCTTCCAGCGACTCACTGTAGGCGCCGCTGTCACCGAACTCTTCTTCTTCGTCACGTCCGTAGAGCGTGGGGTCGTAGAACGTCATTGCTCCTCCTGATCAGATCTTTGTGGCGGCCTGGGGCGGAAACTGCGCGTCCTGGGCTGCGGGCACGAGAGAATTAAAAGACCACCGGAACTGCTGCTGGAACGGCGCGCGATTATAGCACGACGTTTACTGCAAACTGCAAGGACCACGGCATACTTCACGGACCATCTGCATACTTCAAAGACCATGAATCTAGCCTGCCTACCTGTTATCACAGAGGAATAGAGAAGGGAAGAGAAAATCGGCACAGCTTCTGAAATCTTGCGCTTGTGGAAACCAGATCGCACAGGGTCTTCGGATGGCTCCGCAATTCTGAATAACTCCAGCCCTGAATTCCTAACGGGAATTTGGCGGCCATCGCCCTCGAAGCTCCGCTGCATGCTTGTCGCCCGAGAATCGTAACCTCAAGATTCCAGGATTCTTAGTGAACCTGGATGAAGGTTTCATGAATGCTCCCTCCAGAGACGTCATAGCCCGGAAGTTAACGCAAAAAAGTCGGATTTGGTGGTAAGATCTACGCCTATTGATTCAGTCTCCGGCGGCTTTCCCCCATTCGTCCGAAGCGCGAGGGGGGTTCCTTTGATTCGACTCCATCAAATTCTCTGGACGGCTGTGCTGGCATTGTCTTGTGCGGCAAGTTTCGCTTTGCCTGCTGCCGGACAATTCGAGACGCGCTCGCTCACTCCTGTTTTCAACGGTCCGTTCTCCGTAGCGGTTGGAGACTTCAATCGCGACGGCAAACAAGACGTTGTTGTGGCGAACAGAAGTGGTCCTGTGGGAATCGCGGTTTTGCTGGGCAATGGTGACGGAACTCTGCTGCCACCGGTAAATTACTCAGCCGGCCAATTTCCCATAGGGGTGGCCACCGCGGACCTCAATCACGACGGCATACTTGATTTGGTTGTGGCTTCCGATGGCTTGTACGTCCTGCTGGGCAATGGTGACGGCACATTTCAGGCGGCGATGCGGTCCGGTCTCAATTATGATCCGAACTCTCTCGCCATTGGCGACTTCAACGGCGACCACATTCCCGACGCAGTCGCGGCCGGCAGCAGCAACTTTGTCGGCACCGTCAGCATGTTGTTAGGCAACGGGGACGGGACTTTTCAGGCGCCCATCGACATTACATTTCCGTCCGATTTCGTTTCCGCAGTCGCGGTCGGTGATTTCGATCGTGACGGAAAGCCGGATGTGGTGGGGGTTGAGCGGGGAGTTGCCCGGGGTGTTTTTATTCTCCTGGGCAACGGCGACGGCACGTTTCGACACGGCGCAGTCTACGATGTGCCGACTAACGATTTTACGTCAGTTTCGGTTGCCGACTTCAGGGGCATTGGCCGGCTAGATCTGGCTGTCGGCGGAGCGGGACCTAACGGGGAAATTGCTGTACTGCTGGGCAATGGCAACGGCACGTTTCAATCGCCAGTCTTTTACCCCGCTAACTTTCAGTATCAAGTAATAACAGCGGACGTGAACGGAGACGGGAACCCGGATCTGGTTGCGGCGGTTCAAGTCAATTCCCAGCTAATACTGTCGGATGGTGTGAGCCTTCTATTAGGCAACGGCGACGGGACGTTCCAACCGGTGCAGAACTTTCTAACGGCTGTGGACTCGCGCGCAGTTGCCGTGGCAGACATGAATGGCGACAAGCAACTGGATTTAATCAACACGGATCTTGCTCGCAACAACGTAATCGTCTCGCTCAACACCGGCGTGGTCAGCTTTTCCCCGATTACGCCCATCAATTTTCCCTTCCAGCTGGTTGGGACCGGAAGTTCGGCACAGACGGTCACCCTAACTAACACGGGCGCGACTGCCTTGACGATTTCCTCTGTCACATCTCAAGGGCCATTCAGCACCACCACAACGTGCAAAGGCAGCGTCGCCGCTGGAGCGAACTGTGTGTTGAAGGTGAAGTTTTTGCCAGTGGCAGAGGGACCTGCTGGCGGAACCGTCACCATCAAGGACAGCGCTTCCACCAGGCCCCAGGTGATCGATCTGACAGGGGCGGGTACCGTAATTGATCTCTCACCGCTGAAACTGAGCTTTCCACCACAAAAGGTGGGCACTACGAGCTCACAGACCGTAACGCTGACAAATCAGGGCAGCACGTCGGTGAATATCACGGCAATCTTCGTTCGCGGGACCAACCCGAACAACTTCGCCGAGACCCAGACCTGCGGAGCAACGGTTGGTCCTGGGGCAAGTTGCACGATCACTGTCACATTTAAGCCAATAAAGACTGGCTTCCTGAACGCCTATGTCGAAATCATCGATGATGGCGGCGGCAGCCCGCAAAGAGTGACCCTCACCGGCACCGGGACCTAAGAATTCCGTCGTCTGATGGATGTGGTCAAGGTAAATGCCGTCCTAGCGGCTTTGCTGGACGATCAGAATCATCCCGGGACGGAGCACCGCGACGTCGCGGTTGTCGTGCTTGAGAGCATCTACTGTGGTCTTGTAAGTGTTCGCGATCGAGTACAGCGTTTCCCCGCTCTTGACTCTATGCCGGACTACGGCTACCTCGGGCTTGGAATCAGCCGCCGTATTCGCAGCGTCCTTCTGGTCGGTGCTTTGCTTGACTTTCTTACTGTGTCGTAAGGACTTATTCGTCTTCGCCGTCGCCAGATCACCGTCCCCCGAGGTTGGAGTTACCGGCAGGTGCAGGGCCAGCACCTTGCGCCCGCGCAGGCTGTCGCCGCGCAGTCCGTTCCAGCGGCGCAACATCTGGGGCGATACGCCAAAGTTCGCGGCCACGGTTTCTACACTGTCACCCTTGTGGACTTTGTAGCGCGTGATGCGGCGCGCGTAGGTCGCAGTGTCGCTCATGGGGTGCTTGCCCGGAGCGACCGGGATGACCAGCTTGGCGCCGGTTTCGAGATCACTGCTGTCGAGATGATTGACTTCCACAATCGATTTGGCTGGGGCCCGGTACGTTTTGGCGAGGGAAGCTAAAGTATCGCCGGATTGCACGGTGTGGTAACGCCACGAAAGGCGCATGCCGGTGGGAATGGCGGCGATAGCGGTCTGGTATTCGTCTTTCTTTCCGGCTGGCAGATGAAGGTCAAACTTTCCTTCACGCGGCGTGGTCAGGCGAAGCAGGCTGGGATTCAGCTCCTGCAACTCAACTGTTGTCGCGCCAACGCACTCCGCTACCAGGCGAAGATCGACCGGGTAGGTGATGGCCGCGCTATCATACTTCGTCGGGTGGTCCATCGCGATGTCTTGCAGTCCGTATTGCGATGGATTCTTGGCGATGATAGTCACGGCCAGGATGATGGGAACGTAATTACGCGTCTCTTTCGGCAGAACGTTGCGCCGGTAGAGCTCCCAGAAGTCCGCATAGCCTGTGCGCCGCACCGCGGCCTGCACTGTGCCAGGGCCGGAATTGTATGCAGCCATAGCCAGGTACCAGTCGCCGAACTGGTTATACAGATCTTTGAGATGGTGGGCGGCGGCGCGGGTGGATTTTTCAGGATCCTGGCGATCATCGACCCACATGTTATGCGAGAGCCCGTACCCGCGGGCGCGGCTGCCCATAAATTGCCAGATGCCGCGGGCGCCGACGCGCGAGACGGCTAACGGATGGAATCCGGACTCGGCCTGCGCCAGGTAAATCAGATCCTGCGGTACGCCTTCCTCCTTGAGGATGGAGACCATCATGTCGTGGTAGCGGCCGGAGCGGGAAAAGGCGTGCTCAAAAGTGCCTCGACCACGATTGGAGAAGTAGCTGATATAGCCCGCTACCTGATCGGTCATCATGAGCGGCAGATCGGAGCGGGTGGACTTGATCTCAGCCTGCGCTTTGGCCTTCACATTGGGATCCGCGGACGGGGTGATGCCATTGGTCTCGTCAATGGGCGCGGGCTCGGATTTTTGCTGCGCCTCAGACTCGGCGCCGAGTCCACCGATGTCGAGCTGATTGACCCCGGCGACGATGCGATCGAATTCTTTTTGCAGGCGCTCGTCGGAGCGGACATCAAGGTTGCTGCCCAGCAAAGCGTTGAAGGCATTGTCGAAATTCTGTTTGGCGGCTTCGGTGAGACCAGCGTGATAGTTAGCCAAACCTGCCTGATATTCCTTCTCCACCCGAACCACGAGATCACCGATCAAGTCGGCGGCTGGTCCTGACTGCGACGAAGCATTAACTTCCGACGACTGCTGACTCTTCGGGACCGGGATCGAAGTCGCGGCTGGCTGAGACGTGGAGGGAGCCGGCTGCGCACTCTGGGTTGAAGGCGGCGTGGATGCTCTCAGTGACGGCGCCGACGCAGGAGGCAAAAGCGAAACCGGTTTTTGCGCAGTCTGGCAGGACGAAGCTGCCAAGGCCAGAGAGGCCAGAAACGCGGTCCGGACATGAAGGTCTGCAACTCGCATATTTCTCTTATTTTTCTATTAGATGCGCGTGCTCTCCTGGTGCAGAACTCCGCTGGATTGTAATCAAAATCGTACCCGGCACTCCGCCAATGGTCAACGCTGAAAAGGCCCGGCACAGGTTACTTTCGGCATCGGCCGGTTGTTACCGGGGTCCCGTTACTCAGACGGCAGAACGGCGGCAAAGGTTTGATTCGGTCTTTAGAATCGGGCATTCGACTCCGGGCTTCTCCGTTCCGACTTCACCCGAACGCCCTTCATACGCGCCAGTAGTCGGGCCGCCAGGTTCGAATCGATTTCTTGATGTCGGTCCGTGACAGGTTCTGACTAAGGGCCTGTTCGCACAGCCCAGGTAGCTCCGCGTCGGGTGCGAAGCGCAAGCCAATGAGTTGAGTTTCGGTCAACTCCGGAATGCGGGAGCGCAGCGGCTCGGAGAGAACAGTAGCCAGGCGGAGCCGTTCTTCCAGGCGAATCACGCGATCCTGCACTCTGAGCGAGTACGTCCGAGTCTTGATTGCGACAACGGTTGCAGCGCTCAGCACCACGAATGCCACCGCCGACGGCACTCCGGGGTGGCGTATGAAGTGGATCACGGACCAGATCACGCTCAGACCAAATATTGGGAGCACGAAGAACTGATGCAGCGGATCAACTCGCCCATGATTGGCGAACGTCTGGGGTTTCTTTTCAGCCATGATGTCTCCTAAGCGCGGCCCCGGGGTGGATCAACATGTGAGTGGGCTTGCGCGGGACGTGCAAGTGTAACAAAATCCACCCGCAAATGGTGTCGCCCGGACTGTATAATCGCGCACCGATGTCCCTCATTCCGGGAACCAGACTTGGTCCTTACGAGATCGTCGCTCCTGCCGGACGGACGCTACATGAATCGAAAAACCATGAAAGCCATTCAAGTGAAGCAGGTTGGTGGACCGGAGGCCATGGAACTGGTGGAATTGCCGGTCCCGCAGCCGAAGGCGAATGAAGCGGTGGTGAAAGTTGCCGCTTCGGGCGTGAATTTTGTCGACGTCTATTTTCGAGAGGGCCGGTACAAAGCGCCGCTGCCTCTTGTTCCGGGACAAGAGGGTGCGGGCACGGTCACAGCTGTTGGCACAGATGTCAAGTCAGTGAAGGTTGGCGATCGCGTGGCCTGGGCCGGCTTGCTGGGTTCTTGTGCGGAGTATGCCGCCATGCCTGCTGACCGCTTGGTCCCGATCCCAGCGGGCGTGACCGATCAACAGGCTGCCGCCGCGATGCTGCAGGGCATGACCGCGCATTACTTGTTGCATGACACCTATCCGTTAAAAACAGGCGAGACCGCTTTGGTGCATGCGGCGGCAGGGGGCGTGGGCCTGCTGTTGACGCAGATGGCGCACAATATTGGGGCGCGCGTAATCGCGACGGTCTCGACGGAAGAGAAGGCGAAGCTGGCGCGCGAGGCTGGTGCGGACGACGTCATTCTCTACACGCAAGCAGATTTCGAGGCGGAGACGAAAAAGCTCACCGATGGAAAGGGAGTTGACGTCGTATATGACTCGATGGGCAAGACGACTTTCGAGAAGGGGCTGAACATTCTGCGTCCGCGCCGGATGATGGTGCTCTTCGGCGGCTCGAGTGGGGCCGTCGCTCCCTTTGATTTAATTGCCTTGTCGCAGAAGGGCTCGCTGTATGTCACCCGCCCTTCGCTGCATCATTACATCGCCACGCGTAAGGAATTGCTGGCGCGGTCGAGCTCGGTATTTGGCATGATCACGGCGGGCAAACTCAAACTGCGGATCGAGCACACGTATCCGCTGGCCGAAGCGCAACGGGCTCATCGCGACCTGGAAGGAAGAAAGACCACCGGGAAGCTCCTGCTGATACCCTGATGCCTACGAATGTGATGGCTACAACCAACATGAAGGCAATCCTTGTCAGCCGTGCCGGCGGCCCCGAGGTATTGGAGCTTGCGGAACTCCCCGTGCCACAGCCGAAGGCGAATGAGGCGGTGGTGAAAGTGGCCGCTGCCGGCGTGAACTCGATTGACCTGTACTTCCGCGACGGACGCTTCAAGACTCCGCTGCCGTTCGTGCCCGGACAGGAGGGCGCGGGCGTGGTGACGGCAGTCGGCTCGGAAGCGAAGTCGGTGAAGGTGGGCGACCGCGTGGCGTGGAGTGGGACGCTCGGGTCGTACGCCGAGTATGTAACTGCATCCGCGGCAACTCTGGTGCCGGTCCCACAGGGCGTGAGCGACCAGGACGCGGCCGGCGCAATGATGCAAGGCCTGACCGCCCACTATTTGTGTCACGATGCCTATCGGTTGAAGGCAGGAGACACGGCGCTGGTGCTGTCGGCCGCTGGCGGAGTAGGACTGCTGCTGGTGCAGATGGCACGGCAAATCGGTGCGCGAGTGATCGGCACGGTCTCGAACGACGAAAAAGCCGACTTGGCACGCGCGGCGGGTGCGGACGAGGTAATTATCTATACCAGGACAGATTTCGAAGCCGAGACCAAGCGCCTGACGGACGGCAAAGGCGTGAATGTGGTCTACGACGGAGTCGGCAAGGCCACCTTTGAAAGGAGCCTGAACGTACTTCGGCTACGGGGCATGGTCGTACTCTACGGAGCGTCCAGTGGCCCGGTGCCGCCAGTAGATCCGGCAACGCTCTCGGAAAAAGGATCGCTATACATGGCGCGTACCACGCTGGCTCACTTCACCGCCACGAGAGATGAGTTGGTGGCGCGCTCGGGTGCGGTGTTCGGGATGATCGCAGCAGAAAAGCTCAAGCTGCGAATTGCGAAGACATATCCGCTGGCCGAGGCGCCCCAGGCCCATCGCGATCTGGAAGCGCGGACGATGACGGGGAAGCTCCTGCTGATTCCGTGAGGGCACGTGTGGCGCGGACCTGTCCTGAGCGGAGTCGAAGGAACTCCTGCCTGCGAAATGCGTACAGTAAAAGTAGAGCCTGCGGGATATTCAATATTCAAGTAGAAAGAACAATAGACTCGCCGTCGGCAGGGGAGATTCCCGAACTTCTTCCCAGCAACTACAAACCAGGTCAAAAGCCGCGGGCAAGAGTGCCCGCGCCACAGCTGCGGGGTGTCACACGATCCGGAGTTTGGGGAAGTCCTGAATGTACCGCTTGGCATCAAGAGTCATCAGCCGATCGGCGCGGAACAGCGCGTGTGAGGCGATAATGAAATCGACCAAGAGACGTTTTGGCGCGTCGCCTGCCGAACGCCGTCGCCGCTGCGCATGGGCTGCAAAGCTCTTTGCAGCTTGCCGCCAGACAGATTCCTCAAGATTAAAGTCGACGACGATGCCCGTTTCCGCCAGAAAATCCTCTACAAAGTGCTGGGTTGCTTTGGGATGCGCAAGCAGCTCCGCGAAGACTGGGGCGCATACAACCAGTCCTCCTTGGGCATGTGCTTCCGCGAGTTCCGCTGCAATGCGCGCAGCGAGCGGCTCAGACGACCAGAGAGCCGAGAGAACGTTGGTGTCGATCGCGGTCCTCATTTGCGGCGGCGCTCTTCGCTTCGCAAGTCGTCCACCCAGGCGTTGATTTCTTTTTCTCCTCCAGGAAACATCGCCAAGGCTCCTTTGTACCGTTCGAATGGATTCTGCATGGATCGTGCCGGCCGAATGACCGTGCGTTCACCTTCCATGACGAACTCCACGCGATCGCCGGTCGCAAGGCCTAGGCGGCTGCGGATCTCCTGGGGGACGGTAATTTGGCCTTTGCTGCTGATTGTGCTGGAGTTTTTCATCTTTACCATTGCTCCCTACAGTAAAGATATACGTCTTTACTTACAGAGTCAATATTGGTACCCTGTGGCGCGGGCACTCCCGCCCGCGAAATGCGTACAGCAAAAGTAAAGCCTGCGGGACATTCGATGTGCCGCGAACGTTAAACAATCCCCAAAGAATCCTCGATGTGTTTCGCGCTTGCTGCACAATCGTATGGTCAACCGCGGCACGCGACGCTTGCACGCCAAGTCAAAAGCCGCGGGCAAGAGTGCCCGCCGCACACGAACCTATTTTTTGCGCGCGTAGTGTTTTGCATACGCGGGAACTTCGTGTATCGGATCGAGCCTGGGATCGTCGATCGGTGCGCCCGCCGTCATTTCTAGCGGAACTACTCCGGCCCAGGTGGGAAATGCGTAGTCTGGCTCATCATCGATGGGCGGGCCCATGCGCACTTTCGCCGAAAACTCTTCTATCGGCACGCGCAGGATTGACGTTGCTTTGAGCTCCCGCTCATTGGGCTGACGCGAATCGGCCCATCGTCCCGGCAGGATGTGCTCGGACAATGCCCGTAGAGCCTCAATCTTTTCCTGCGGATCCTCCACCAAGGTTGCCTTCCCCAAAACCACCACTGAACGGTAGTTCATGGAGTGATTGAAAATCGAGCGGGCGAACACCAGGCCGTCGAGCAACGTGACCGTGATGCATACGGGCACGCCGTCTTTCATCTCGCGCAGCATGCGGCTGGCGGCAGAGCCGTGAATGTAGAGGCTGTCACCCCTGCGGCCGAAGGAAGTCGGAATCACGAACGGTTGACCGTCGACCACGAATCCGACGTGACAAAGAAAGCCTTCGTCGAGAATGCGGTACGCAGCGTCACGATCGTAGACCGCGCGATCGGCTTCGCGAACCACACGGGTCCGCGGAGTGGGCGTATGGGGTTGAGACATGGAAGGGAACTCCGGGCAAGCGCCAAGGATGGATGAAGAAAGAGTGTAACAGGAGAATTCGCCGGATGTTTTACCGGTCTCGAATTCCGCCACGAGTCGCGAATCTGCGGCTCAGCCCAGCCATTGCGGATTGCGATAGGTACCGTCGAAATCGTGGCTGATCTTGTAGCGTTCGAATTCTCCTTTGCCGGCAGCGGGCGCGGTCTTGGCCAGCAAACTCGCGACTTCGCCTTGATCCATCGGACGGAAGCTGCGCGCCGCATCCAATGCTTGCTGCAGGATATTCATCGCGTCACAACCGGTGATTACCACGCTGGTGGGCAGGTTCATCGAATAGTGCAGACACTCGACCGGCGTTGCAGTCTTGCTCTTGAGAATGATCTTGTCGCCCATCGGCTTCATGCCGAGCACGCCGATGTCATGCTGCACCAGCACGGGAAGCACCTTCTTTTCGAAGCTGTCGTAATGAGCGTCCATCACGTTGAGTGGCATCTGCACGGCGTCAAACGTGAACTGGTGGGCGAACGCAGTGTTGAGCATCTTGAGATGGATATCCGGACTCTTGTGTCCGGTGAAGCCGATGAAGCGGATTTTTCCTTGCTTCTTGGCTTCGAGGACGGCTTCCATGCCGCCGCCCGGCGCGAAGATTCGGTCAGGGTCGGTGTCGCGAATGACCTCGTGAAATTGCAGCAGGTCGATATGATCGGTCTGCAGGCGGCGCAACGATTCCTCGATCTGTTCCGCTGCTGCCTTCTTTGTGCGGCCATCGATCTTGGTCATCAGGAAAGCTTTCTGCCGGTAGCCGTCGCGCAGCGCCTTCCCCATACGAATCTCGCTCTGGCCGTCGTTATAGTCCCAGCAGTTATCGAGGAAATTAACCCCGCTGTCGAGCGCCATGCGGATGATGCGAAGGCTCTCGGCTTCGTCCGGCACGCCCAGGTGGTATCCACCCAGCCCGATGATCGATACTTTTTCTCCGGTGCGGCCCAAGGTTCGCTTGGGGACGGGAGCGTCGGCCGCGTGGGCGAACTTCTTGCTCAGGGATGTCATGACAGTGGTAGCGGCTGCGGTTTTAAGAAAACGTCTGCGATCCATAAAACGCAACTCCTGTTATTGAGAGTCCGAGGGGCGTGGGGGAGTTGCAAACAAATTTTGTGCTTAATTACACGAAGGCGAATTCGTCGAATGCGGGTGTGCCTCGTCAGGATTCGACTACGGCACAAATCCCTACGGCACAGCGAGAAATCTTACCAGTTCAGCTTCACAGCGAATTGGAACTGGCGCATGTCGTAGGCTGAGGTCGCCTGCCCGGCATTGGTGAACAGCGGGCTCACGGCTGCAATGTTGACCTTGTTCGCAATGTTGAAGACGTCGGCGATCAACTCCGTGTTGAAGCGCTCGCCAAAGTAGATGCGCTTTGAGACGCGCAGGTCATTGAACACAGTCCAGGGCGAAATTCCGGCGTTGCGGCCCAGGCTTCCATCAAGAGAGAGCAGCGTACCGTTGAAATCCGCGCCACAAACCTCCTGCAGCACTCCGGTTGGCGAATATTTGGATTTCACCGCGGCGCCGCAGGCAGAATTGACGAAGGTATTAGGGCGGCTGGTCAAGGAAGACAACTGCAAGTTGTCACCGTTACCTGTGATGATGTTAAACGGCCGTCCAGAACCGAATTCAATCAAGGGGGCAAAGGTCCAGTCGCTGAGGAACTTCCCGGCGAATCCGCCGCCGGAAAGTTTTCCGGTCTGGTAAACACCGCTGAAGACGAAGCGGTGGCGTTGATCGAAGAGCGAGGTCGATCGGTCGCGTCCGGGAAAGTAACTGTCCTGTGGCGTGAGCGTGGACTGCAGGTCCGTAGAGTCGTCAATGGCATGCGACCAGGTATAGGAGGCGAGGAATTCGTAGTGATTACCGAATCGCTTGCGCAGATTGGTAGTGAACCCATGATAGATGGAACTACCGTTGGAATAGTTCGCATCCATATCTCCGAAGGGGATGCAGTTCGCAAGGCCGGCCGCAGGATTGCAATTTGCATTGAGACCTTCGGCTTGCAGCACCTGGTTTGCCAGAGAGACGCAGGCGGCACCGCCGGTGGCGAGGTAAGCCAGAGCGATCGACGGGTTAAGTCCACCGGGACGGAAAAAATTCGTCAGAGCGGCAGGAACGTAGGCTTGCCCAGTAGGAAGAACCCCGCAAGGAGGAAAATTCTTCGACGTGCCGACAAGAAAAGGACTGGTCGGATAGTCCGGATTACCGGGCTTAATTCCAAATGTCTGAGCTGCGGCTTGAGCGACCAGGAGATTGTTGATCATGAGATCGCCGCGAATCGTGTTGGCATTGATGGGACGGTTGAGGTGACGTCCGCCGTTGTAGTTGTACGCCAGGCTGAGCGCAAACCCGCCGCCAAAATCATGCTCGAACGTGAGATTCGCCTGCTGAGAGTAAGCGTAGACAAAGTTCTTGGACTGGGGGTAGCCGAAAGGCTGGAACACCAGTGGAAGGAACGTCGAGGGGTTCAGATAATTCTGGTTGATGAATTCCGATTGCGGAAAATTCAACGCCTGAAAACGCTGCTGGTCGGAGAGGTAGCCGAGGCCGCTGGCGACTGCGGGATTGGCTGAAACAGCGCAAGGCCCTGACGTCGAATTGATGGGCAATCCCTGGAAAATCGGAATGGCGTTGAGGTTGGCAGGATTGCCGAAGCCAGAGGAATTGCTGCACAGGGAAGTCCCGGGAAAGGCGAGTTGTCCGCTCGTCGATCCGTCCGAAGCGTCGCCGAGAAAATAGAGGCCAAGCAGCGGATGATCATAGAACAGACCATACGAGGCCCGGATAACGTTCTTGCCATCGCCCTTTGGATCCCAGGCTAAGCCGATACGCGGCTGGAAATTGTTTTTGTCGGTTTGAATTCCCTTTTGCAGTCCAAGGAACTTGTAACCGGCTTGCGCGAGTGTGCCGGGCGGGGTGAACTTCGGCGGGATTTCAACGTCGTAGCGTAGGCCGAAGTTTAGCGTGATGTTCGGACGTATGTGCCAGGCGTCCTGCCAGAAAACTCCAATAGGAATGTTCTTGAAGGAATCGTTGGGCTTGCCGATGCCTTGGATGAAATCGCCCGGCAAACCCGCGCCGTAGGCCTGGACGGCTGATAGGGGGCTGAAATCAGGCAGGCCGTTCGGAGACGGATTTACGAACCCGAGATTGGCGGCGCTGAAGCTTCCAAAATCGTACACGCCGCCGTAATTAACCGTGAACACGGCGGTAATAGGCAGGTAATTGACGTCGCCACCGAACTTAGTGTCATGGTGGCCGAGTGTCCAGGAGAAATTGTCGGTGAACTGGTAGCGCTGCTCAACCCGCTGGATGTAGGAATATGGCTCGCGGCCGAAGAAGGCGAAGCCGGGGATATTTACGGCGGGATCGGAACCCGCGGGAATCTTCGTGTTGTAGAAGTACGAGAGGCCGCGCCGCGCGTACTGGAAGCGGAATTCGTTCACCTTGTTGTTGCCAATGGTCAAAGTGTCCTGGACGGTGCCGGCAACGTCACGATAAGTTTGCTGCGAGGTTCGGGAGTAGGCGTTCTGGCCGAAGGGCTGATCCTGGCCTCCGACTTCGATTCCCGTGACGGTGCTCGGACTCACATTCACGCGCAACATCAGCCGGTTGCTGTTGCTGATGTTGTGGTCGATGCGGAGCGAGTAAAGACTCGTCCCTTCAAAAATGGGGAAGTTTCCCATTTGCGAAGCTAGCGTCTGATAGGAAGCAGGCACCGGGACACATGGTCCCGGAGGAGCGCACGTCGTCGGGAAACCAGACCAGCTTGAAAAGAATCCGCCGGTCGATCCCTGCACGAGCGAAGTCGGCCAAGCGCCCTGAACGGCCTGACCGGAGGACGCACCCAGCAAAGCGGCGTACTGGCCGACCTCCTGCGCGTAAAGAGGACTTGCCTGTTCAGTACCGAGAACCGCTGGGTTCGTGAGGAATGATACCTGGTCGGGCGTCAATTGCAGCGTCCCGAAAGGCAGGCCTACCTGTGTAGTGTCGAACGGGACAAGTCCGAAATTGTTCTGCCCAATACTGGAGAATCCAGTCTCGTGCCGCCGAGTGATTTCGTAAGCGAAGTAAAAGTAAGTCTTGTCCTTCTTGATCGGTCCGCCGAAAGCGGCCCCGCCTTGCACACGCGTGTACGCTGGATTCGAGACCGTGCTGAACGGGTTCACGGCCTGAAAGTTGCGATTGCGCAGGAAGCCGAAGACGTCCCCGTGGAAATCGTTGGAGCCGGAGCGCGTGATGATGTTGACCACGCCACCGGACGCGCGGCCATATTCCGCGGCATAACTGTTGGTGATGATCTGAAATTCCTGCACCGCCTCCTGGGAAACGGTCGAGCGCACGCCATTGACGGAATTATCGGTTGCGTCGGCGCCGTCAACATTCACCAGGTTCGAGCGCGCACGCTGGCCGCTCATGTTCAAACCGGAAGTGGGTGCTGCACCCGTGTTCGGCGCATTGTCGCGGACGACTTGAGAATCGGTTAGCGTGAAATTGATATAGTTGCGACCGTTGATGGGAAGATTGTCGATACGGCGCTGGCCGATGGTGTCGCTCGTCGAACTGCGCGAGGTCTCAACAAGCTCGGCTTGTGAAGTGACGGTGACGACTTGTGTTGCGGTCGCCACCGATAGTGCGACCTGGAGTTCGGCCAAGCCGCCGACAGTAACGTTCACGCCGGTGTTCTCAATGCTTGCGAAGCCGGGGGCCTGGACCGTGACAGAGTAAGTGCCCGGAGGCAGCAAGCGAGCGCTGTAACCGCCCTGGCCATCGCTGGTGGCGGAACGCTCCAACCCTTTGGCTGTATCGCGCACCGTGACAATGGCATTGGCGACGAGGCTGCCCTTTGGATCTTTCACAATGACGTGCAGATTGCCGGTGGCGACGCCGCCCTGGCCGAACGCGACGGCGGAAAGCAACACGAAAAACAACGCAGTAGATTCGACTGTGCGGATCATGTGAGTCCTCCCAGAGTTCTCCCTTGAAACTCGCCGGGGCGAGTTGGACGGCGCAGACGCCAACGGCAGATTGCCGATGTGTACACGAAGATATTTAGGGGGCTTGGTCCCGCTGGTTTTTATATCAGAATGTGCCGCGAAAACAAGCGGAATGAAAAGGGGTAGTGCCCGAGTTACCCCTCAGGCGTGAAGTCGCTTCGTATTATTCCGACCACAACAAGACGCAACACAAATGTCTGTAATCGGCTCATCTAGAACACCGCAAGACGGACGGCAGTGGCCGGGTTTTGCAGCCGTCCGAGAAGCATAGCCGAGCTGCTCAAGCGTCCGTACCCATCGATCACGGGAGCTGCCGCCAGCCCGGAGTTAGGCCACGCTAGCGCAACATGGATTCTGATGAGCGCGAAGGTTGCATTGCGACGCAGCGTGAGCGCGTCGTTGACGAGTGCTCGTGCAGCGTCAGCGATTCTGGGATCGCCGGTGGACAAAGCGGATTCTCCGATGCGCACCAGCACGGCCGCGTTTCTTCCCGCCGCCCGCACGTACGCAGAAGTGGCGCGCAGGCGTGCACGCCTCACTTGGCGGAAGTGCGAAGCGGGCAAACGGCGGCGCAAGTAGTCGTCCTCCATCGGATTGATAAGATTGCGAAAGGCTTCTACATCGATGGGCTGGATCTGTGCGGGCAGATTCGCGCCCACGGAGACTTGGAGGCTTCGCGAAACGGCGATCCGCAGAATGAGAACCAGCGACAGGAAAGCAGCGATAACGATTACGATGGCGAGAGTCATTGTTGTAACAAACGCTCCAGTTCCCGGTTCCAAATTTCGAGATTGTGCTCAGGTAGTGGAACCGCAGACTTCCTGCGTTTTCTTTCCGGGACCAGGAGATAGTAGAACCAAATCAGGACGCAGGCGTGATAAGTAGCCATATTCAGGAAATCGAGAAGGTGGCGTTTGTCGGGCAGCGCCCCGCTGGCGGTGACAGCCCAAGCAGCCAGATGCTCACAAGAGAGAATGCCAAGGCCCAATGCAATCCCAAAGGCGAAATTGTTCCAGGACAGTTTGAAGTACGCGGCGAAGAGGAAGAGAGACAGAACCAGGCCGGAGAGCACTATATACAGCGTCTGTTCCAGGATGTGTGCGCGAGAGATTATCGCATTTTGCGGATTGTCGAGGGGGGCATAGGCGGCTGCCAGGGTGGCGAGCAGCACAAGAACTACCCCGGCGCCTGTGATCAACTGGTTACCCAGCTTCGCCACAGCCGGCCAAGGCCGAAGCAGGTGAAAAGCCAACTCTCCAATCAGGGCAAACTTGATCAGTCCTTCGATAACCAGGCCGACACAGAAAGTGCGCCAGAAGGTTTCGCCGCTCACAGAAGGCGAAACATCCATACCGTAGAGTGTGAATTCCTCAATTGCCTCGAACGCGGAGTAGGCGAGAAAAACCGGGAAGAGCTTGTGGAGTCCACGACGGCAGAGAACTACGGCAAGAGCCAACTGTAGAACGTGAGGCGCGAGCCAGAGATAGTGCCAGAGGAATGAATGCGCCTGCAGCATAGCCGTAGCTCGGCACTATACCGCGACTGGCTGCAGGCGGCAACGTAGGAGTCGATTCTGTTCGCTTTTCGTAAGTTCAATCTTACGGCTTGCACATCCCGCCGCCGCAACTGGTGCTGCCAACGCCATCGGCATGGGCAATGGTTGGAACGACGAGGGTGTTCAGGAAAAGGACAGCTGCGGCAAGTACGAGAAGTACACGTTTCACGATTGTTTTCTCCTTGTAAGTGGGAATTGGGTCGTGATATTTTCATGAGCGCCGATAGGCGCACAAAGAGTTGCCAAATCATTGATTGTTCGGAATTTGTAACAGAATGACACTGAAATCAGCTTTGCAGGATGTGAAGGAAACTACCCTGGCGGCAGTCTCCGGATTATTGGGAAAGCTGGCCTATTTGGCCTCGTTGCGGCGGGGGCAAGACGGCTACCAGCATTGGGGAATGTCGCTGGTGCATGGGTCAGAGTCTTCCGATCGGGCCATGAAAACGGCCCATGCTGAAGTGATTGCCGATGTTTTGCGCGCCCCAATCGCATCACTGGTGGACGATTTGGAAGAATCCAGCCGGAACAGCGGACTTTCTCCGCGCGCTTACGTCGAGGGGATGCACGGGCGAATCGAGGATTTACTGCCGGGAGCCCGCAAAGATTCGCCGGCAGCGAGTCATCTTAATTCAGTGCTGCTTGCGCTTTCGAGCCTGGAGAAGACTCGAGGGCGCGCCACTCGGTCAACTTCATAGCGACCCCCACGACTTGCCCCAGCACCTCTGCATCCTGCGGATGCCGCAGGATGCGTACCGCAACCGGCGACAATGGATGCGGTTGAAGAATAAGTTCCTCGCGTCGCAAGCTGCACCAGCAGCAGGTATGACCATCCCGGGTTTCCACGAAGTAGATGGGACGCTCGTATTCCGACCGCCACGATCCTTCTACGACTTTATTCCGCGCTTCGTCGACCTGAATGAAGCTGCCGGGCGGCAGGATCGGGTACATGGTAAAGTCCTGATTGCCAATGTAGCCGTAGGTGAAATCGGTGACAGCGAATTGGGCGAGATAGGCGAACGGGACCATCCCCCACTGTTCGACCATTCGTCCTAGATTGGTGGTGCGGCGATCATCGAAGCCAGGATCCATGCGTAGCGGGACCTGCACCGACGACAAGCCGGCGAGAGCCTCCGAGATGTGCGATCGCGGAGGGGATACTAAGCCAAGATCGGCGGCCATATTGTTCATGTCGACGCCATACCAGGACAACAGCTCGCGCAGATCACGACGGTAAATGACCGAAAGCGTGTAAAGACGATAGATACTGGGGAGAATCGCTTTGGTCTCAATGTCGGACAAGCGGCTGGGAGGAACAGAAAATTCTTCGTTGCGATACTTATCCGCGATGCGTGCGCTTGAGGTCTCTACGTCGCGCATCGTCAAGCCAAGTTTTTCGCGCAGGGTTCGAAGGCTCTTTCCGGCCGGGAGCATGAGCACGCCTCCAAGAAGTGTGGGACATCATATCAAAATGGGAACGTCGTATGGGTTGGGTTCCGAGATTTTTTGACGCGTGAGTACATGTTACGTTTTCCGAACAACCATTACCCTTGTGCTATAGGCGTATTAAGCGGAATACGCACAAGTACGGCTCCTCGGCAGGGCCCTTTATTTTTCGTGTAACTTGTAGGTTTGTTCGGAATTCGTAACAAGAAAATCTGATTCTTAACTATTTCACTTTCCAGGACAACGTTTCATATTCAGATTTATCAGTCTCAAATGTTGGTTCCTTCCTGAGTTCCTTCCCTTCGCGTAACCCTCGAAAGACAGAAATTGCCGTGCAACCCGAATGACATTTGTCACGTTGGCCGAGTGATGGATGGCACTGGTGCGCCGTCGCGCATTCCGCGAGGATGCAATCGCTGGGCAAAAAATAAAGTGAAAGATTTTCGCGGGCCCCAGCTTGGCGGGGGAAATCAAGATGACTGCAACCATGGAGCAAACAAGAATCCCACGAACGAGAGAGTCAGCCATAGCGGCGGCTAGCTTGGAAGAGGTGTGCAAGAACTACGGCGAGGTACGGGCATTACGCAACGTGAACTTCACCGTGCGTACCGGGGAGGTTGTCGCGCTACTTGGGCCGAACGGCGCGGGAAAGACCACCGCGGTGAAATTGCTGCTCGGGTTGATGCCGCCCAATGCCGGCAGAGTGCGCGTTCTGGGCGGGGACCCGACAAATCCTGAAAACCGGATGAGAACCGGTGCGATGTTGCAAGTTGGCCGCGTGCCCGAAACCTTGCGCGTGCGTGAGCATATCGATCTTTTCTCCAGTTATTACTCAAAACCTTTGCCGCTTAAAAAGGTGGTGGTGGCCGCGGGGCTGGAGAAGTTTGTCGATCGCAAGTTCGGGGACCTTTCCGGTGGACAGAGGCAACGCGTGCTGTTTGCGCTGGCCATCTGCGGCGATCCGGATCTGCTTCTCCTAGACGAGCCGACTGTCGGGCTCGACGTGGAAGCCCGGCGTGCGCTCTGGGATGAAATTCGCAACCTGGTGGGGCGAGGCAAGACCATAGTGCTGACCACGCACTATCTGGAAGAGGCGGATGCGCTGGCGGATCGAATCGCAGTCATCAATGAAGGCACAATCATCGCCGAAGGGACGCCGGCCGAGATCAAGAAGCAAACCAGTGGAAAGCGAATTCGCTGCGTCACCAGTGTTGGAGTCGCCAGCCTGCGACAAATTTCAGGCGTGACGGAAGTGAGAGAGGACCGTGAGGCAGTCGAGATACATGCCATCGAGGCTGAGCCGGTGGTTCGAGAGTTGCTGGCTCGCGATCCCAGGCTTTCCGGACTGGAGATTACAAGCGCCGGACTGGAAGAAGCATTCCTGGCTCTGACCCAGGACAATGGCCGCAATGGAAATCATGTGACCGGTTCATCGCACTAGTTCAGAGACGCCGGTTCACTGATTGCGCGAAAAAAATTGGGAGGGGAAACATCATGAGCACCGCAGTAGCAGCACTAAGCAACCCGCCGATGGGACGTTCAGTGACTCACACCGCTACCATTTACTTGAAGGAAGCGAAGTATGAGTTTCTCAAAAATCTTCGTCTCCGTGTGTATACGGCGTCGGTCATCAGCTTCCCTCTGATGTTTTACGTGCTGTTCGGACTAGTGCTGAACTCCCGAGAGGCGATCGGCGGCACTGGGGTTCCTACCTATTTGATTGCAACCTACGGCACGTTCGGAGTGATGGGAGCTTCGTTATTCGGCACAGCGGCTGGCCTCGCTGCCGACCGCGGTTTGGGATGGCTGCAGTTGAAGCGCGCCAGTCCCATGCTGCCCTTCGCTTACTTCGCGGCGAAGGTGGTCATGAGCATGATTTTCAGTGGCATCGTCGTCGCGCTGCTTTTGCTGCTCGGCATTAGTTTTGGCGGAGTACGATTGCCGCTCTTCCAAATGGCAAAGCTGTTGGGAACATTGGTAGCGGGATCCCTTCCTTTCTCCGCCATGGGATTGGCCATCGGCTACTTTGCCGGGCCGAACTCGGTGCCTCCGACCATCAACCTGATCTATCTTCCAATGTCTTTCTGCAGCGGGCTTTGGGTGCCGTTTATGTTTCTCCCCAAAGTGGTGCGACAGATCGCGCTGGCGCTGCCGCCTTATCATCTGTCGCAACTTGCCCTGGGAATCGTCGGCGCGGGACGGCACGAGTCAGCGGTAACGCATTGGGAAGTACTGCTGGCATTCACACTGATTTGCCTGGGTGTGGCGCGCATCGGATTTCAACGCGATCAGGGAAAGCTGTACGGGTAAGACGGCTGGACGAATAGAGATTGGGATTCAGTCCCGCACGGTGCGGGGCGCAGGAAAAGGAGTCGAGTATGAGCGCGGAATCGAAGAAGTCGATGGGTTGGACGATCGTCCTCATGGTCCTGGGAGTAGCGGCCCTTTATGGCGGTCCCGGATGGCTCGCAATCCTGATTCCTGCTGCGTTGCTGGTATGGTACGGGGTAGGACCTGTGTTGCGGAGCGGCCGGAATTGACCTCAGGGTGAGAATAGAAGAGATGCCATATCTTGGTTCACGTCAGTTGGATGAGGATCCTCCAACGGAAAATCGGCCGATGAAATTGAGGCCGTTGAGCTCGGTACTCAGGGACAGGGATCACGGATGGGGTCCCTTGCTCTGGGTGCTCTATCTCGGTTTCTTCTTCGTTCAACCAGTCATAGATCACGTCAGCCTCAAGCAATGGCTCTTTGATGGCCTCGGAGCCGCGATATTTCTCATTCTTTACTGGGGAATCTTCCTGCTGGAGAAGCCTCGGGGCCTCATTCACATCGGTGGCATGGTGCTATTGGGGGTCGTGTACTTTCCCTTCAATACTGGCGCTTCCACGTTCTTTATTTTCGCGGCAGCCATGGTTCCGTTTTCGGTTGAGACCCAGGCGCGGGCAATCGCAGGCCTATTCACCATTGCGGGTATTGGCGCCATCGAGGGATTTTTTCTACACCTGCGGGGTTGGGCGCTCTTTTGGACGGCGATCTTTCCCTTACTCATCGGCGGCGGCAATGTCATCTTCGCCGAGCGCAACCGCATGAACCGGAAACTGCGCAAGGCCAATGACGAAATCGAACATCTCGCCAAAGTCGCCGAGCGCGAGCGGATTGCCCGCGATCTGCACGACGTGCTGGGGCACACTTTGTCGGTAATCACACTGAAGTCGGAACTCGCGGGCAAGCTGATGGATCGCGATCCTCAGCGGGCGGCGAAGGAAATTGGGGAAGTGGAGCAGATCTCGCGGCAGGCTCTCTCCGATGTGCGAGATGCGATCCGTGGCTACCGTTCGCAGGGTCTCGCGGCCGAATTGGCCCAGGCGAAGTCGACACTGGAAACTGCGGGCTTGACCGTGCAATGCGATGCGGCCACGGCGCTGAAGCTTCCCGCAGTGCAGGAGAGTGTACTGTCGCTGGCCGTGCGCGAGGCCGTCACCAACGTAGTTAGGCACGCGCAAGCACACACATGCCGGCTCCGGCTCGAGCAGCAGAATGGCTCCTGCCGTCTGCAAATTCAGGACGACGGCCGAGGTGGTTTTGACGTCGAGGGCAACGGCTTGCGTGGCATGCGCGAACGGGTGGAGATGCTCGGCGGCACGCTCAACCGCAACACCGAATCAGGCACCACTCTAACCATCACATTGCCGCTGAAGGAAGTGCCAAGGCCAGTGAAGCTGGAGGCAGAGGGCCGCTCCAATTGAATCCGACCGTAAAAGACGGACGCAAGACCATTCGCGTGGTTCTTGCGGAAGATCAGGGTATGGTTCTCGGCGCGCTGGCGGCGCTACTCGAAATTGAAGGCGACATCTCGGTGGTCGCACAGGCGCGCAACGGGAAGGAAGCTCTCGACGCCGTCCTGGCGCAGAAGCCCGACGTATTCATTACCGACATTGAAATGCCGCACATGAGCGGACTCGACGTCGCGGCAGAACTCAAGCGGCGGAAGACGGGCACGCGCATCATCATCGTCACAACCTTTGCGCGAACCGGATATTTGCGGCGCGCGCTGGAGGCGGGAGCGCTGGGATATCTCCTCAAGGACATGCGCGCCGAGGAGCTTGCCGATGCGGTGCGGCGAGTGCGCCAGGGGATGCGCGTGATTCACCCCGAATTGGCGACCGAGGCGTGGGGAGAGATGGATCCGTTGACCGATCGCGAGCGTCAAGTGCTGCGACTTGCGGGCGATGGCATGGCGAGCTGCGATATTGCCGCCGAGTTAGGACTCTCCGACGGCACCGTGCGAAATTATCTTTCCGAAGCCATCAGCAAACTGGGAGCCGGCAACCGCATCGAAGCCGCGCGAATCGCCAGAACTAAAGGATGGCTGTAAGCGCGTAGAGCGCCCTAAGCCAATCTTAGGGCCGATCTGTACGTTGCCTCGCAGTTCCTTCTGACTCAACGCGAATGCCCGTCCTCTCATAGTTTGAACATTTTCACGTGCTGTTAGAGGGTGACAGAATTATGGAGCTAAAACAAGCGCCAACACTTCACTAGCCTCTATAGAGCGATCCATTTAGAATCCTTTGTCCCACATTTTCCTAGTCCACGACAGGAGGCGTTCCCCTTGATTCCGCGCTATACACGCCCCGAGATGGGCCGCATCTGGAGCGACGAGAATCGCTTTCGGACCTGGCTGGCGGTCGAGGTTGCTGCTACGGAGACGCTCGCCGAAGCCGGAATGGTTCCGAAAGAGGCTGCCAGAGCCATTCGCGAGCGGGCGGATTTTCGTGTCGAACGCATTCACGAAATCGAGGCTGAGGTGCGGCACGACGTCATTGCCTTTACCACGGCGGTGGCGGAAATCGTGGGACCGCATGCGCGCTGGTTTCACTACGGCCTGACCTCGAACGATGTTGTCGATACGGCGCAGGCTCTGCTTATCCTGCAAGCGTCAGTATTGATCCGGCAGGATCTGGAGCGGTTGGCGGAGACGCTGGAGCGGCGCGCCTGGGAGTTCAAAGACACGCCGATGGTGGGTCGCACCCACGGAATTCACGCCGAGCCCATCACGTTTGGCTTCAAGCTTGCCAACTGGTATTCCGAGACGCAGCGCAACATCGCGCGCTTTACTGCTGCGGCTGAAGATATGCGGGTGGGGAAATTTTCCGGTGCAGTTGGAATCTTTGCCCATCTAACGCCGGAACTGGAGGAGAAGATTTGTGCGCGGCTGGGGCTCAAGGCCGCCGCCGTCTCCTCGCAGGTGATTCAACGCGACCGGCACGCCCACTATTTGGCGACATTGGCTGTGATCGCTTCGACGCTGGACAAGATTGCCACCGAGATTCGCCACCTGCAACGCTCCGAGGTCCGCGAAGCGGAGGAGTTTTTCAGCGAAAAGCAGAAAGGCTCGTCGGCCATGCCGCACAAGCGGAATCCTGTGACCAGCGAGCAGATTAGCGGGCTTGCCCGAGTGGTGCGCGGCAACGCTCAGGCTGGATTTGAAAACGTTGCCTTATGGCACGAGCGCGATATTTCGCATTCCTCGACCGAACGTGTCATCCTCCCCGACTCGACGACCCTGACGGATTACCTGCTGAACAAGACCACCAATCTGATTGAGACAATGTTCGTGTATCCAGAACAAATGCGGGCTAACTTGGAGAGCACGCGCGGGCTGATCTTCAGCGGTCAACTCCTGCTCGACCTGGTGGAGCACGGCGTCTCCCGCGAGGATGCCTACCGCCTGGTGCAAGGACACGCCATGCGAGCGTGGAAAGAGGGTCTGAACTTCCATGAACTAGTACTGGCCGACAAAGAGATTACCGGCCGCGTCCCGCGCAAACAGATTGAATATGCATTCGACCTGTCGCGTCAGTTAAAGAACGTAGATAAGATCTTCGCCCGTGTGTTCGGGAACAAAAGCAAGAGCCGGCTGAAGCCCGCCGGGACTGCGAAGGTAGCCAAAACCCGCAAGCGGTCCCGGTAGTCGACCCACCAAAGAAACGCCTGCCTCAAAATTGGAGGTTCACTGTTTTCTGCTGGCGCGCATCTCAATCATTGTGGCCGCAAGCCCTAATTGGGGAGCCTCAAAGCTTTTCGGGGAGAGGTACCGCTGTGAGCCAGAATCGTCGCTTCTATGCCGGTGCCATTAGCTTGCTTCTTGCAGTTCTGACTTTGCCTTTGTCGTTCGCTGTGACTGGGAAAGAAAAGGCTTGGGCAATGTTCGAAGCTGCCGCGAAGACGAAAGGCACAACCGAGCGAGCCATTGGCATTCGCGCTTTAGGATTGCTGCGCGACGATCCGCATGCGCGGGAGCTGGCGGAAAGCGCGCTGGAAGACCCGAAGCCGGAAGTACGGGTGGCAGCGGCAACGGCGCTGGGCCAGATGCAGTCCAAGCAATCGATTCCCAAGCTGCAAAAACTATTGTCCGACGATAAGCTTTCAGTCGTGATGGCGGCGGCACATTCTTTGCGAGACTTGAAGGACAACGCCTCGGCGTATGCGGTTTACTACGACGTCCTCAGCGGCGGTCGAAAAAGCGGCGGACTGGTCTCACAGCAACTCGACACCCTGCGCGATCCCAAGGTGATGGCCAAAATCGGGTTCGAGCAGGGCATCGGTTACATTCCCTTTGCCGGGATTGGCTGGGATGCGTGGCGTTATACGCATAAGAAAGATCCCAATCCCGTTCGCGCGGTAGCTGCTACCTTTCTTGCCCACGACCCTGATCCGGCAACCGGGCTGGCTCTGTGCGAAGCCATCAAGGACAAAGATTGGATTGTGCGGGCTGCTGCCATCCAGGCGCTGGCCCAGCGAGGGGATCCCGAGTTCGAGGGCAAAATCGAGTTAAGTCTATTCGACGAAAACCCCCATGTACGTTACACCGCCGCGGCAGCGGTAATTCGACTGTCCGGGGCCGAGGCCAAGACCAAAGTAGCCAGCAAGTGAAACGTTCCCGTCGCGATCTTCCAGTGTCGCCAACCGTCAATATTCCAGATGCTTTCCCTTTTTCTTTCCATTCGTCTGTAGCGGCAGCCAATGCATCCTGGTTGCCCTTCCCCGCATCGAATAATTAACTGGATGGTTAGATCGTAAAGTTTCGTCAATAGGGTCGGAGGTGACCTCTAATGACAATTGCAACTGTAACAAGAAAGAATGGCTTACTGAAAACAGCGGGCACATTGCTGGCCGTGGGAGTCCTGAGCGCGATGCTCGTAGCTCAAACCGCGGCGGCGACCCGCTACGACAATCAAATTCAAAGTACCGTCACGCACAAGCTAACGGCGAAGAGCCAGTTCCGTGACGTGAAGTCGAGCGTGGAGGATGGCATCGTGACCCTGACCGGTACGGTCGACCTCTACCAGCGCAAACTTGACGCCGCCAAGCTCGCTCGAAAAACTGCGAGCGTGCAGGGCGTGCGCAATCTGATCACGGTGGCGGGGCCGAACGTGCCCGACCCGCAATTGGAACAGAAGCTGGCGCGGAAGCTGCGTTATGTACGCGTCGGCTATGACAACATGTTCGACTACTTCGCCCTCGGAGTGAAGGATGGAGTGGTGACGGTAGAGGGAGCCGATCGAACTGGTGTGGGACGCGACGAAGCTCTGGCCGACATCGCGAACATGCCCGGAGTGAAGGATGTCGTGTCGAACATCTCAATTGAACCTGTTTCGATGTTCGATGACGGGCTACGCGTGCGCGCCGCAAGGGTGATCTATCATGACTCCGTGTTGAGCAAGTACGCGATGGATCCCGCTCACCCGATCCGCATCATCGTCGAGAACGGGCACCTTACCCTCTATGGATCCGTTGACAACACCATGGATAAGAATGTCGCCGGAATTCGAGCCAACCAGCTCTTCGGTGCCTTCACCGTGGATAACAAGCTCGTCGTGGAGAAAGACGCAGGCCAGTCCGGGATGTAAGGCAGGTTGCGTCGGACGGACAGGGCGCGGCGCGAGCCGCGCCTTTTTCATTTCGACGGTGTGTGCTGGAACGGAAGCTTAGTGTACCGCTCCTTTTCCACTTCGATGATCAGCGCCACGCGACCTTCGTAGCCGCGCATTGGGAAAGGCTTCCCGATGTACTTATGTGAGATGCGATCTAGAATTTTCAGTTCGGGGTCGGGACGCCGTTCCACCACCCGGCCGCGGATCTGTAATTCCTCATACGGATTTTCAAAATCTACAATGGACAATGCCAGACGCGGATCACGCTGCGTGTTCCTGCCTTTGAGCGATCCGTCGGACGTGCAGACAACAAGATGTTCGCCTTCGCGGCCTATCCAAACCGGCGTGGATTGGGGAGAACCGTCGGGCAACAGCGTAGCGAGGTGGGCAAAGTTGGGGCGGTCAATTAATTTCTTAGCTTCTGGGGAAAGTGAAATGGACATATATACTCCTATGAACTCTGGACTTTACGGAAGCCGGTTGATCAGCGACGCAACATAACCCGCGCCGAATCCATTATCTATATTCACCACGCTCACGTTCGAGGCGCAGGAATTCAACATGCCGAGCAGCGCCGCTAGCCCCTTAAACGATGCGCCATAGCCGACGCTCGTGGGAACTGCGATGACCGGGACGCCCACTAATCCGCCCACGACGCTGGGCAGCGCGCCTTCCATGCCGGCGCAGACGATAACGACGCGAGCCTTGGTTAATGCCTTACGGTTGGCCAGCAGGCGGTGAATTCCTGCGACACCCACGTCGTAGAATCGCTCTACTTCGTTGCCCATAAGTTCGGCGGTTACTACCGCCTCCTCCGCCACAGGGATGTCGCTAGTTCCCGCCGAAACGACTGCAATCATTCCTTTGCCGTACTTCTTCGGATCGGCATGCAAAACGATTGCCCGCGCCGCTTCGCGATATTCCGCCGCGCGCACCTTCTTCTTCACCGCAGCAAACTGCTTCTTGTCGGCATGCGTAGCGAGAACGTTCCCCCCATGCTTCGCCAGTCGCGCGAAAATCTGCGCCACCTGGGCCGGAGTTTTGCGCTCTCCGAAGATCACTTCGGGCATGCCCGAGCGCAACGCGCGATGATGATCGACCTTGGCGAAACCGAGATCCTCGAAAGGTAGATGGCGTAGGCGCTCGACGGCGTCGTCGGGCGTAAGTTTGCCGCGGCGGACCTGATCGAAAAGTTTACGGATGGAGTCGGCGTTCACAGCAGCACTTAGCAGTCAGCACTCAGCATTCAGCATTCAGCCAAGTGCAGTCTAGATTAGCATTCGCGGCGAAAGGGTGCCGTCCCTAAAGGAGTCTGTGTCATAGCTGGGGCTTGTTTTTCACAGCGGAGATGAGCGACAAAGAGGGATGTCGCGATTTTTTGCGTATGCTCCCGATCAGGCGTATGTGCTGCCGCCGAACGTGAAGGATGTGC
>WNFG01000288.1_pt1 | contig 45622 bp, 34 predicted proteins | sample 5400431 | NCBI WGS metagenome assembly WNFG01 (sample SAMN13153346, study PRJNA577476) | soil metagenome | isolation source: 120 cm saprolite under Douglas fir tree site 2 hole 3 replicate 2 | place: USA:California | collected 2015-04-18
CACTGTTCCGGTCTGATCGATCAGACCGGAACCGTGATCGGCATGCTCCGGAATCGTGATCGGCATGCTCCGGAATCGTGATCGGCATGGACCGGAATCGGTGATCGGCATGCTCCGGAATCGGTGATCGGCATGGGCCGGAATACGCACTTAGATGGATCCGTGGCAGCACGAGGGTTCTTGAGGAGGACACGGCCCACCTGCTTCACGTCCTCCGCGTCACAAGGAATGCGTCGGCCCATCCCGGGGATGAAGTGAACGAAGGCTGGCAACAAACCACCTCGCTCGCCCTTGTTCATGCCCGCAAACTCTGGCGAACCGCTCAACAAGGGCGGCGGAAGATCCAGTATGCCACCTCTGAATCGAGGGTAGCGCCCCACCGCAAGAGCGCCACCCCGGGTGAACGTTAATAAGAGTTATCGGTCGGTCTCGACGGTTTGGAGCAGGTGGTAGCGTGCCTGGCGATCAGCTTCGGGTGCGGCGCGGCCTCAGTCCGTCTCCCATAAGCGGCTGACGATTCCAGCCAACTCTAGATTTTGATGGGCGGGATGACGAACTCCTCTTCGAAGCGCACCAGCCGCCGGACCAGCTCCTCGCAGCCGGAATCGGCCGGAGAAGATCCGAGTTACGCGACCGGATTGCCTATCTGCTTCGACGCGGGCTTAGCGGAAATGGATCGCGTTATTCGGCACCAGCCACCTCCTGCTTCGCGGAAAGTAATTGTCGCCGAGGAAACGTTGTCGTTTACTCTCGGCATCGTGGATTTGCCAGTAGCGCCTGACAATACGTTCGCCCTCATAGCGCTTAACTGCGCCACCACAATCAAGGCCGTTCTCGATCTCGGTAATGGCTTCTTCGCCGTACCTCAAGGGGTTGTGAGTTTGCCGGACTCCTGGAGAACATCAATCGGCTCAGTCGGCACGGAAGAAGTCGAACGTGCCGGACTCGTTCTTCTCGCACAGGCTCCGTCCGCCGCCTCGGACCAGCTGGATGCCGTTTCCAAGCCGGTTCAGGACCGCGTCGGGACGTTCTTCTGGGGGCTTCTTGCCACGGGCCATCTACGATACGACCGCGATGGCGTGCAGCTGACCGGAGCGAACGTTGGGGGACGCATCACTGTCCATCAACACGCCTCAACCCCGTACATTCGCCGCTTGGACGGGATCGTGACAGCTCAGGTCAGTGAGAAGCACCTCCGACATGCTGCTGGCTTAGCCGCTGGACGACTTACGCTCTCAGCGCGCCCAGACGGCCGGCGTGTCAAGCTTGCGCTCGGGACATTCCTGAAAGCCTTCAGCGAAAATGACCTCGGTCAGCGCATCCATCAATTGGTGCGCGTCACGTGCGACGGCTTCACTAAGGAGGCTGGGCGCAACAAATTCAAGGAAAAGGCAAGGCTGTTTGTAACATCGGATGCTCAAGCGGACACCTGTCGCGAGCTGTATTTGATTCGCAACAACGCTGAGCACTTCAACACCCCACCGGACCGGGGCCTGAACCCCATCCCTCTTCGCGAATCACTGGAGAGGGCCTACCGGCTGGCGCATCAAGCTGAGTCGCTGGCACGCTACTGTGTGTCGCGCTTTGTCGATACGCCTCGGCTGTGGCCGTACTGGGATAATGACGATACCGTGGATGAATTTTGGTCTTTGCAAGAACAGGAACGGCGTAGGTTGTGGGGAGCGCCCTTTGACCTTGACGCGGCGGTCGCGTCATTTATGGGCGTGACAGTGCCTGGAGAATCGGCTTAGCCTGTAAGTCCGGTCGGCGCAGACGCGTTGGACGAGCGGCACCCCTCCCGGGACGCATTTTTGGCCGCGCCTGCGTCGGCGGATTTGGCGCCACAGCGTGGCCGCTGGTCCGAGGTCATCCCTTGTGATGCTGTGCAACGAATGTCACCAGGTCCGTCGGAGCGATGCGGATTGCATTGCTAACACGTACGTGGGGCAGCTCGCCCCGCTCGCACAGCGAGTAGACCGTGGCGGTGCTCACGCCGAGCCGAGCCGCGATTTCTCGAACGCTGAGCAAATTCCCGGCACCGCCGGGGATGCTCTTCAAATTCGGGGACAAGGGGGGGACAAATTTCTTGCGAAACCCTCCAATCCGTTGTGAACGGCTGGACTCGCTCGGGTCCCTGTTTAGGAATAATTCCGAGCTATTGTGAGGCTCTGCGAACAGCTGGACACCCTCGGAATTGGACTCATAACCGATTGGTCCCAGGTTCGAATCCTGGAGGGCCCACTGCTTTTTGCGAGTTCGCGCGCGGAGTTGGAGCTGCGGGCGCCGCCGCACCTGCTCTGGGTCAACCGCTTCGGCGGGGTGCTGCTGCTCGGGTTCGCCGCGTGGGGGCGGCCGCCGCGGTGGCGATCCGACGCCCCGGGCCCGCTTGACTCGGTGTGCGGAGTGAAAGATGGTCCGCTCGCGACGCGGAGTCCGTCATCGAGGACGCGCGAGCGCTGCCTGGGAGGGGAGTCTCTTGTTCGGAGCAACGATGGCGATCTGGAAAAGGGGGAGGGCTTTGCCGTGGGCGGCAGTGGCGGCGAGCCAACTTCTCCTTGCCACTACAGTCCAGGCGCAGGGTGTGTCGTTCGTCGCCCGGCTGGACTTTCCCGCCGGCAATGGGCCTTTGTCGGTAGCAGCGGGGGACTTCAACAGCGACGGGGCGCTCGATCTCGCCGTAGCCAACAAGTGGTCCAACGACGTTTCAGTACTCCTGGGGAACGGCGATGGGACCTTCCGGGTCGCGCCGAGCGCTGGAGCGGGAGACACCCCTAGTTCTGTGGCGGTTGGCGACTTCAACGGCGATGGGGTGCTCGACCTCGCGGTGACCGACGCCGGGTCCAATGAGGTCTCGGTGCTCCTGGGCAACGGAGATGGAAGTTTCCAGAGGGCGCGGAACTTTGGTGCGGGCAACTCTCCCACTTGCGTGGCGGTGGGGGACTTCGACCGCGATGGGGCGCTCGATCTGGCCATAAGCAATAGGTTGTCCGAGGATGTCTGGGTGCTTCTGGGTAACGGGGACGGGACCTTCCAGGCGGCGCGGGGCTTTGCCGCAGGGCTTGGTGACTCCGTTGCGGTCGGAGACTTCAACGGAGACGAGGTGCTCGACCTTGCGGTGACCAACTACTACGCCAACGCCATCTCGGTGCTTCTGGGTAACGGGGACGGGAGCTTTCAGACGGCGCGCAACTTCGGCGCGCCCTTTGCTCCCTGGTCCGTGGCGGTGGGGGACTTCGATTTCGATGGGGCGCTCGATCTGGCCGTGGCCGAGCGTGAGTCGAATGCCGTCTCGGTTCTCTTAGGCAATGGGGATGGGACGTTCCAGATGGCGCGCAGCTTCGGCGCGGGAAGCAGTCCTCAATTCGTGGCCGTGGGCGACTTGAATGGGGACGGAGCGCTGGACCTGATTGTGGCCGACGCCGAGTTTTACTCCAATTCGATCTCGGTGCTTTTGGGCAACGGGGACGGAAGCTTCCAGCCCGCGCGTACCTTTGCCGTGGGCGACATGCCGCTTTCGGTGGTGATGGGAGATTTCAACGGGGACAGCGTGCCGGACCTGGCCGTGGCCAGCTTCAGTTCCAACAACGTCTCGGTGCTCTTGGGATTTGGGGATGGGAGCTTCCCGGAGGCCCGCAGGTTCGCTGCGGGTGCTTCGGCCTGGTCGGTGGCGGTGGCGGACTTCAACGCCGATGGTGCGCTCGACCTCGCAGTGGCCAATCGTGGCGCCAGTTCCGTCTCGGTGCTCTTGGGCAACGGAGATGGCAGCTTCCAGACGCCGCGCGAGTTTGTCGCGGGAGTCAATCCCTCTTCCGTCGTGGTGGGGGATTTCAACGCCGACGGAGTGCTGGATCTCGCCGTCGCCAATGCTCAATCCAGAAATGTCTCGGTCCTCCTGGGCACGGGGGATGGGAGCTTCAATGCGGCGGGCAGCTTCAGCGTGAGTACCCGTCCTGAATCCTTGGCGGCGGGGGACTTCAACGGCGACGGGACGCTTGACCTGGTGGCGGCCACTCCTGAAACCAATGCCGTGTGGGTTCTCTTGGGCACCGGTGATGGAAGATTTCAAACGGCGCGCGGCTTTGCTGCGGGCACTGTTGCCTGGTCCGTGGCGGTGGGAGACCTCAACGGCGATGGGGTGCTCGATCTGGCCGTGGCCGACCGGGGTTCGACTCCGTTTCTGACCGACAGCAGCGTGTCGGTTCTCCTGGGCAACGGCGATGGGAACTTTCAGGCCGCCCGCAGCTTCTCCACGGGCCGCGGGTCCGATGCGGTGGCGATAGGGGACTTCAACGGCGATGGCGCGCTCGACCTCGCCGTCGCCAATTCCTTCTCCGACGATGTGTCGATTCTCCTGGGCAACGGGGATGGAAGCTTCCAGACGGCGCGCAACTTCCCCGTAGGACGCTTTCCTACTTTCGTGGCGCTGGGAGACTTCAACGGCGATGGGGTGATCGACTTGGCCGTGGCCAACGACTACTCCCACGACGTCTCGGTGCTTTTGGGCCGCGGCGACGGGGGCTTTGACATCGCGCTCACCTTTGGCGTGGGCTATCGTCCGTTTCCCATTACCGTTGCGGTGGGCGACTTCAACGGCGATGGGGCGCTTGACCTGGCCACGGCCAACGCGACTTCCAATGACGTCTCGGTGCTGATCAGCAACACGCGTCGCTGAGCCAGACGCGCGGTGGGAGGGGATTCTCTTGTCGAAAAAAACGAGGCGGATCTCCAACAAGGGCAGGGTATTGATGTCGGCAGTCCTGGTGACGAGCCAGTTGCTCTTGGGGACTGCACTGGCGCAGAGCGTGTCGTTCATCGCCCGGCAAGACTTTGCGGTGGCCGGCAGGATGCCGTACGCGCTCGCAGTGGGGGACTTCAACGGCGATGGGGCACTGGATCTCGCCGTGGCCAACGTTTCGTCCAACAGCGTCTCGGTGCTCCTGGGCAACGGAGATGGGACCTTCCAGGCGGCGCGCAACCTTGTTGTGGGCGGCGCTCCACGTTCCTTGGCGGTGGCGGACTTCAACGGGGACGGGGCGCTTGACCTCGCCGTAGCCGACCTCGCCTCCAACGACGTCTCGGTGATTCTGGGCAACGGAGATGGGAGCTTCCAGCCGACGCGAATCTATGACGCAGGCAGCGCTCCCCGGTCTCTCGTGGTAGGTGACTTCAACGGCGATGGAGCGCCCGACTTGGCCGTGGCCAGCTCTTACCCCGGCAACGTCTCGGTGCTCCTGGGAAACGGAGATGGGAGCTTCCAGGCGCCGCGCAGCTTTGGTGCGGGCAGCGGTGCAGTGGCCTTAGCAGTGGGGGACCTCAACGGCGACGGGGCGCTCGACCTCGTGGTGGGCAACGGTTCCGACGCCTCGGTGCTGCTCGGCAATGGGGATGGGAGCTTCCAGACGGCGCGCACCATTGCCCTGACCAGCGCTGTGACTTCGGTAGCGCTGGGGGACTTGAATGGAGATGGGGCGCTTGACCTGGCGGTGGGTTTCTCGGGACAGCTCTGGGTGCTCCTGGGCCGGGGGGACGGGAGCTTTGAGACACCCCGCGTCATCATCCCGTTCTCCGGTGCCTCATCGGTGGCCGTGGGCGATTTCAACGGCGATGGGGCGCTCGACCTGGCCGTGGCAAGCCTCTACCGGGAAGTCGCCGTGTTCCTGGGCAATGGCGATGGCACTTTACAGGCTGCGCGCCGGTATGGCGCGCCCGCGGATCCTACTGCTCTGGCAGTGGGGGACTTCAACGGCGATGGAACGCTGGACCTCGCGGTGGCCAACTCTGTATCCGACAGCGTCTCGATGTTCTTGGGCAATGCGGATGGGAGCTTGCAGGCGGCGCGGCTGCTGAGCGCCGGCACCGATCCGGCTTCGGTGGCCGTGGGGGATTTCAATGGCGATGGGGCACTGGATCTGGCGGTGGCCAACTTCTTGTCCAACGACGTCTCGGTGTTCCTGGGCAACGGGGACGGGAGCTTCCAGGCCGCTCGCAACGTGAACGTGGGTCCCCAATCCCTTTCGGTCGCCGTTGGAGATTTCAACGGCGATGGGATGCCCGACCTGGTGGTGACGAGCTTGTCCCTCAATAGCGTCTGGGTGCTCCTGGGCCGCGGGGACGGGAGCTTTGAGGCGCCGCGCGTATTCTTCGGCATTGTCGAGCCCCGGTCCGTGGCCGTGGGGGACTTCAATCGGGATGGGGCGCTCGACCTTGCGGTGGTCGGCTCTGCCTCCGACGCGGTGTTCCTGGGCAATGGAGATGGAACCTTCCAGGAGGCGCGCAGCTTCGGCCTTTCTGGTGACACTGTTGCGGTGGCAGACTTCAACGGCGACGGGGTACTCGATCTGGCGGTGGCCGGTCTTTCCCCAAACCTCGGGGTGCTCCTGGGCAACGGGGATGGGAGCTTCCAGGAGCCGCGCACCTTCCAAGTCCGCCGCGGCGGTCACTGCATTGCTGTGGGAGACTTCAACGGGGATGGGGCGCTCGACCTGGCCGTGGCCATCACCTACCTGGATGGTACCGACGACCTCTCGCTGCTCCTGGGCAATGGGGATGGGAGTTTCCAGACGGCCCGCAGCCTTGCCGCAGGCAGCGGTCCAGTGTCCGTGGCGGTGGCGGACTTCAACGGTGATGGGGCGCTCGACCTGGCCGTGGCCAACTCCTCTTCCCATGACATCTCGGTCCTCCTGGGCAACGGAGATGGCACTTTCCAGGCCGCGCGTCGCTTCGGCGGGGGAACCTCTCCAACTCCGTTCTCGGTGGCAGTGGGGGACTTCAATGGGGATGGGGCGTTCGACCTGGCGGTGGCTAACCGTTATTTGAACGAAGTCTCGGTGCTGATCAACAACACGCGTCGCTGAGCGGCCCGCAATAAAAGTCAGCGCTGATAACTGCCCCAGTGCCATTACCCCCTTTAAGACGCCTCGCGCTGAATGGCCTGATGCAAATCCCAGTCGGCCTGTAGCCGCATCCAGAATTGCGGCGAAGTCTTGAACAAGCGCGCCAGCCTCAGAGCCGTGTCGCCGGTAATGCTGCGCTTGCCGAGCACAATCTCATTCAGGCGATTGAGGGAGACTCCAAGCCGGCGAGCGGCATCGGCCTGTCCGATGCCCATGGGCTTGAGGAACTCCTCGAGCAAGATCTCGCCTGGCGCGATCGCCGGCCCCAACCAGTTCGGATCTCTAGTGATAGTTTTCGACGCGGACTTCGTACGCATGTCCCTGCTCCCAGAGGAAGGTTACTCGATATTTGGTCATTGATTCGGATGCTGTGGCGCCCCGCTTGATCCCCTTTCAGTTTCAGCCGATCCAGCCGGTTGGCAAGTCAGCGCTTCCCTGTGGAGCTCCGTGTCAATCCAGAATAATGTCGAATGCTCCTCGAATTCCGAGCATCAGCCATCCATGGAGCTTGTTGTACCCAGTCGTGTTCGCAAACTCGTCCGAATACTGAGCCATTGTGAACGCCACAAAAGGTCCAATGGCAACTGCGCTGAAGACTCGGTAATCAACGCCGAGCTGCAGGTTCACGAATTCGAACCCACTGAATTTCACGGAAAGATTGTCGCGTGGAAACGTAAACTTTAAATGGGCAATTTCATAACCTGCTCCGACTCCTACCCAGGGGTCTAGCTTTCGATTGGGCCTAAAATGGTAGTGGACGTTCACGCCAAACCGTAGGTCGTTCCCAGAGCAGCTCGGTGGGGGAGCGAAATATTTGCAGCCTTCGAGCCCTTGCGCGATTCCGAATTGGAAGAGTGCACCTACGTACCAGTTCGGGTGTATTCGATACCCGAGGTCAGCCCAGAGTGGAATGAGTTTACTGATGCGATAAAAATCGGGGGGATCACCGGACCCCTCGCCGTTTATGAGACCGAAGCCGTAACCTGCTCTAACTCCAAACTCGAGACCGTGGATTCTCGACGGATTGCTTGCCGTTCGACCGGTCGCCGGGATGCTCAGCTCCTGGGCGAAGACCGCGCTCCCTACAAGCAAGCCGCTCACGAGAACGATAGAACTAGACGCAGATATATTCACGCAGTGTCCCCCTCAAGCTATCGCTCATGGAACGGCCGCTCCTCAACGAGCCTACTTGACCATTGCAAGACGCGTGCTCTGGCGCACCCGCAATGCTCTCGCTGCGCAACTGCTAGATGCGGATGCGGAATCCTGAGGTCCCCAACGCCTTCATGACGGGAATGTCACGTGATCCCACCGTTGCGCCTGAATCACTCGCGACCACGGCGGCTTCGGTTTCGGTGCTGGGCCGGGCGGAACATTTAGCGGGGCTGCCGGGTCGCCAGCGCGGCGGCACCTCTGGTCGAAGCGGGCCAGCGGCACAGCAGAGTGTGACGATTTTTCCCTCGACTCGTAAGGCCTGATCACATCGAACTCAGCGGAGCGTGTTCGAGTCCGGATGACGCTCCGCCTTCGCGCCAACCCGAGTTTGCTCGTAGTCAGCGACAGCGGTCGCCATGAAACGAATCGAGTTCCCGATCCGCAGGCTCTCCAGTCTTCCGCTCTTCGCCAACGAGTAGATGGTGGCGGCGCAAACGGCCCAGCGCGCCGCCAGCTCCCTCACGGTGAACAGCCGGCCCACCGCTTCTGAAGTTGGTACCAAATAGGCACCAAAACGTGCGGTGATCGATGGACCTGGTGGCACCGAATGGACACCACCCGGCTCGCCCCTCCCGTGAAATTCCAACGGGTTGTCACTCGGCAGCACGCCCTGGCACTCAATGGATTGAGCAAGTTCCGCGCTCATAACCGATTGGTCCCAGGTTCGAATCCTGGAGGGCCCACTGGATTTTGCGAGTGCTCGCGCGGAGTTGGTGTGCGGACCCGGGCCCGCACCGCGGTTTCCTGCGAGCTGCGCTTGCCGTAGCCGAGGGAGTGACACAAACGCTTACACTGCACATCCCGCCACAGCGGGTTGGTCCACCTTCGGTGCTAACATGCCAGCTTCCGCTTCGGTGGATGGCGAAAAATTCCAGGAGGAGTCCATGCGTTCAAGTGACTTCGTCCGGGCCTGCGCACTGGCGATCGCACTCGGTGGCGTTTCGAGCGCCCGGGCCGAGGTCGGTGCAGTTGCCGCGATCGAGGGAGAATCGACCCGCACTACGCCGAAGGGCGAGTTGCTCCCCCTACGGGTCGGGTCGCAGCTAGGCCTCGGCGATATTCTGGAAGTGAAGTCTGGAAATCTGAAAATATCGCTCAGGGACGAGAGCGAGATCGTGCTCGGATCAGGCTCCCTGCTCAGAATCGACGAAGCGCAGTTCAAACAGCGCGGGAACCGCCGTTTTTCCGCATGGCTCTTTGTGGGCTCGGTGTGGTCGCGCGTCGTTAAAACGCTGGCAGGCTCGGAGGCAAAATTCGAGGTCGTCACCGATCGCATGGTGGCAGGCGTGCGCGGGACCACCTTTCGCGTCGACACTGCCACCAATGCCGCGGACGATAAGGAAACGCTGGTCCACGTCATCCAGGGCCGAGTTAGAGTTGTCGAGCGCGGCGCTCGCAATGCCGGGTCAAGCCAGATCGCAAGACCGAAGGCGACGGAGCTCACCGCTGGTGAAACGATGCGGGCCACCAAGGAGGGCATGCGGCGCGAACGACGAGCGCCTCCGGCGAAGGAATCTTTCGAGCGGTTCATCCACTTGAACGAACGAGCTACCCCGGACCGAAACGATAGGCTGCGAAGGCAGCAGAGGGCTGCGCGGCCCCGATAAGCTCCCCGCTGGCAGGCAACAACACTCGCTTGCGCCCGGCGCTTCGGTACGCGCAGCTCCTTTCACTGCGTCATTCGTTCAACAAACCTCAATACCTGCAACCTTTCATCGCCCTTGACGGCATCTGAACGACGCTCATCGAACGTTGCTCGGCTGGGCGAAGACTCCGCGCGCCATGGGTGATTTAGCAAGCCTTAAGGAACGCGGGCGTGGGCCGCCCGGTTGACGGCATCCTCTGCATCCGCGTCAAGCCAGAGCCGTTGCTGTGTCAGCTCGGTGGCCTCGTTCCTCACGCGATCGACGTACTCCCGGTGGCTCGCGTACAGCGAACCCAGCGTATCGCGATCGAACGGGACATTGTAACCGTACAGAACGCAAAATCGCGAGAAGTCGGTTTCGTGGGCAACCGTGTCAATGGGAACATAGGTGGCGGTCGGTACATCGAGGAAGGGGGTCCTCACGCCACCTTTCGCGTTGTTGAACTCGTCCCGCACGATGGTGGGCGGCATCGTGGTCGTGTCGAGCTCGATCAGGTCGGCGTGCGGCGGCGGTCGGCCGTCTTCGATCCAGTGAATGAGATTCGCGAACGCCGCGTTGACGACAAACGAGAATGGAAAGTTGTTCGGGTCCACCACACCGGGGACGCCGCGCGCTGGCCCATTGACGAACTCCTGATGAGTGCAGCCGATCGCACCCAGTTGCGCCGGCGGAATGCGACCGAGCTCCGCCAGGTTGAGCTGCAGGATGAGCGTCGGGTCGTTGGAATCATTCGAGACATGGCTGGCGCCGGGGACCTCCCACAGACGGTATCGATCATTGGGATCGTCGCCGTCGGGGCGACGGTAGGCCAGACCAGGGACAGGGTTGAGGCTGCCTAGGAAAATCTCGGTCTCGGTGTTGACGTGAATGACCGGGGCCTCGCGCGGCTGCATCGCGCGGCGCGGATCGGTGGCGGGCAATATACCGGCGGGGGTGAGCCCAAAATTGATGTTGCTCGGGCCGGTGGTGCCGCCCGGCACATAGCCGTCATAAATCATGAAGTCACCTGGCATGCGCTCGAGGCGGTGGAAGAAGTCGGCCTGGGTGAAGGTGAAGCCCCCGTCCTGCGAGAAGCCAGCTTCGATGACGTGCTGGACCTCGGCGCCGTAGAGTGGGCTACCCGGTCCGTTGGCCCTGAACAGCGCACCGACCTGCGCCGCGATGTCAAAGGTGATGCCGTCGTACACGCCGTCATTGACGTTCCCGTCCGGGGACGGCACGTATGGCCAGTTCAAGGCGGCATAGCGCTTCGGATCCCAGTCCTGTAGCGCTGATACCACTACGGACTTGGAGGTCCATCCGACGAATACGTGGCCCTTGCGAACGATGTAGCTTGCCGACCGATCCCAAACAGCAGCGATGTCGAATCCGGCGCTCGGATTGAGCGGCTCGATGATGACGGTGCCGCTGAAGTCCCGAAGATCCCTTGGGCGCTTAACCAGCATCCGCGTCGTGTAGGAAAGATTGGTGCAGCCTCGCTTGGCTATCTCCGGACACGGATCGACGACACGGATCCCGGTCGGCGTGTACTCGTAGATATTGCCGTTGCCGGACACGAAGAACTCTTCCTCGATGTAACCGAACGGGACCGGCGGTTCGACGTCAAACCCATCGGCGATGAACGGAAAGCTGGAACTATCGGACGCTATCGGCCCGCTGACCTCCGGAACAGCCACGACGAACGGGGTCACGTTGGCGGCATCCGCGATAGACGGCATGGCCACCACGCCGAGCAGCGCCAAGAGCATCATAAGCGCGACGAGCTGCGCTTGTCGCATTTTGTAATGGCAAATCATTCCTTCCTCCCTGAGTCAGGGAGAAATGGAGCACTTGAAGTTCTTGATGGCCCCCGCCCTGACCCGCGATAGCGACTAGCGAATAATAGCCACGAACGTCAAGGATCATAGCCACCACCGTTAAGGGCGGAACCATCATTGTCGGGGGGATGGCGGCCTCGCACCAACCCTGCACCGTTAGGTCTGATACCCTTCGTCAGAGAATTTCGGGGGACGGAACGACTTGTGGGGTCCTGAGCTAACTGAAGTCCTCTTGGGGTTTGACGCTCGAGAGAGGTGGCGCGATTTCTCCGATGACTGGAACGCCAGCCGGCGACGGCTCTACCTGCTTCGCGAGGACATCGAGAAGCCGCTTTCTACCGACACCACCGTGTGGCCGTCCGTATTCGGAGAGGGCCTTCCAGACAGCGAGCAGCTCCGAGCGCTGGCGCATCCGAGCTGGCGCGGTCCGAACGGATCGCTATGGGACGATCTCGATGTCATGCGCAGGTGCCTAGCCGGGCGCAGCCCGGACCTGGCGTTCGACATCATTGCCGTGAGCTGGCTGCGTGAGTCACGGGGCAAGGTCGGTGAGGTGGGTCCGTATGCCGAGCGGATGAATCCACCCACCCGCGACGACGCCTGGACGCTTCTGGGCTTCGATGTCTCCGACGCGGGCGTGAGCGGGCTCATGAATTGCGGGTTCGAGGAGCAGGAACGACAGGACTGCGTGAAGCGATGGGGACCGCACCTCAATCGGCATCACCTTTTCGCGGCTATCGAAGACGCCAGGCAGTTCAGAGCGTTCAGTGACAAGCGCGTCGCAGAACATGCACCGTTCTTCATTCTGGCCCTGTGGCTTGTCGAACGAGTGACTGTGATGGCGCCAGAATAGAAAAAGGCGTCTCATCGGTCGCGCGGAAAAAGCGCCGACAGTCGTCCTCGACGAGGACCGTTCTTCCACGACGCGAGAGCGGGCTGTCGCCAGCTGCCCGTAAAACACCGCGGCCACCGGCGAGGCTTTCTTCCTCGCCGATGGCCTCTATGTTCGGACGGAGGGATTGCGATTAGCCAATCGGCGGGGCGCAAGACATCTGCCGAGTCTGACCACCCGGCGCAACGAGAAAAATACTTGAGCCGTCAGGCACGACGTTCACTTGCTCAGGGCAATCATTGGGATTGGAGATGGGGTAGGCCCACCCTCCGTCGAAGATGTACGAAGTAGTACCCGAGCGCCAGCGGAAGGCGGTTCCGTTCGCGGGTGCGTTGGGGATGGGGTTGAATCCAGTCGGCGCAGAAGTCAGCGCTCTGTAAGGCACCGTCTGCACCCTGATATCGGGAGTGACGAAGTACGGATACTCACTGGGAGGGATGTAAAACTTCGCGCCGGCGACGATCATATAGATATCGCGTGTCGTCCGCTCTGTCAGCCGAGCGCCTTCCGGAGGCCAGCTGTTGACCGGTGGCCAGTAGTTGGGTGGGTTTTGAGTGACCGACCGATTCGGCACCTGCTTCACCTGCGACCAGCCACCTAGAACGCTGAGCTCGGTTGGATCCGAAACCCAGTAGCGAGTGCAGCCGTACACCACCCAAACCGGTGCCTGGGTACGCTCATTAAGTAGCGTCCCGTCGGCGGGGCATCGCCGAAATGGCGCCACAATCTGATCGGGAATCAGATGAACATTGGCCCATCCCAACAACCAGTCCAGCTCGACTTGGTCGGAAACCCAATAACCGATTTCGTCGTATACAACCCAGACCGGCGCCCTCGAGCGCTCCCTGATCATCGTTCCTGAGAGCGGGTACCACGATACCGGCGTCAGCCCAGAACCGGGCGGAGTCGCCCACATCGAGCCTAGCGGAATCTCGATGACGTTCGCCCACCCGCCGAGCTGCGCGAACATCTGCGAATCGTAAAGCGCGCCATACGAGGCGCCGGCGATCACCACCTGTACGTTCTGAGGGAATGTTCGCTCGACCCACATCGTGTTGTCCGCCGGAATGTGCGGAACACTGGCAAGGGTGCCGTCGGGGACCCAGCGCACCCGGCCCCAGCCCCCCAACACGTCGAGCTCATACTGATTGGGGACCCAGAACTTGACGCATCTGTGGATGACCCAGACCGGAGCGCTGGAATACTCCTTTATCAGCGAGCCTTCGGGAAAGCAGGGTTGGGCGTGGGCCGAGTTGGGCAAAGCGAGGGCGGCCAATGCGAAAAATCCTGAAATCAGCAGCGTCGTCAACGACCGCACGGTTATCATCGCCGCCAACGACCGCGCCCTCATCCTCTCCCGCTTGTCCGTGGGTGCGAAACCCTCGTCCTGTGACTGATATCGATTCATTTGCTCTTTTCCTCGTCGGTTGTGGTTCAGGTTCGAGGCCCCCGAGCAAGCTCGGTGGTGAACCGGAACCGGGTTCAACTGTGATGGCGCCAGAACTGAAAAAGGCGTCTCATCGGTCGCGCCGAAAGCGCTGAAAGCCGTCCTGGACGAGCACCGTTCTGAGCTGATCTTCCCGGCGAGTTCAGCGGGCCGTCGCCAGGTTTGGCGCGGTGACCTGTCGCGCCTTACAGGCGGCCGTCACCAAGATCTCGTCCCCTGCGCGGTAGCGGCTCAGAGGGTCAGTCATCAAGAGGCCAATGCGCGTTGCCGGATGGAAGCTTCGCCCCGAGTATGGGCAAGCGCGCTACGCTCGTGCTAGAACGCACTGGGCGTCGCTTCTCGTGAGGAGGGGGTTGAATGCCGGATTCCGCCTCGGAGGTTACGCGTTTGCTCTTGGCCTGGCGCCAGGGCGACGCGGCGGCGTCGGAAAAGCTGATGCCGCTGGTGTACCGCGACCTTCGGCGGATCGCTCGGCGCTACATGTCCAGCGAGCGGAGCGGCCACACGCTCCAGGCCACTGCGCTGGTGAACGAGGCGTACATTCGGATCGCCAAGCAGCGGGGCGCACAATGGCAAGACCGCGTTCATTTCCTCTCGGTCGCCGCGAACGTGATGCGCCGCCTTTTGGTGGAGCACGCGCGGGCGCGCGGCCGAGTGAAACGGGGCGGGATCCAGGATCGCGTTTCGCTCGACGATGGCGAGCTCGACACGTCCCACCGAGAAGTCGACGTGCTCGCGCTGCATCAAGCGCTCGGCCGGCTCGCCTCCTTCGACGCTCGGAAAAGCCAATTGGTGGAGCTGCGCTACTTCGGCGGGCTCAACGTGGAAGAGGCCGCCGAGGCCCTTGGGATTGCGCCGATTACCGTGAAGCGCGAGTGGGCCAAAGCCAAAGCGTGGCTATACGACGAGCTTCAAACCGAGGGGCAGCAATGAACCCCGAGCGCTGGAAGCGCATCGACATGCTCCTCTCTGCGGCGCTGCAGCGCCCAGAAGAGGAAAGAGCGTCCTATTTGACGCAAGCCTGCGAAGGCGACGCGGAGCTGGGCGCGCACGTGCAAAGACTCCTCGCGGCCCACCAAGCGGCAAGCAGCTTTCTCGAAACGCCTGCCGCAGGTGAGACGATTACGGACGAAAAGCGGGAGACGAGCGCAAGCCCGACTGAGCTCGTAGATCCCGACGGCGAGCGGACGATGGAGCCAACGCTGCCTAGAACCCAAGCGGAGGCGTCCGGGCGCGCTTTGACCCTGGGGCGCTACGCTTTGTTGAACAAGCTCGGGGGTGGAGGGATGGGCGTGGTGTACGCCGCATATGATCCCGAGCTCGACCGCAAGGTAGCGCTCAAGCTGCTGCGAGCGAACGCACCGGCAGACTTGAATTCGCAGGGAGCGCGAGCGCGGCTGCTTCGCGAAGCGCAGGCGATGGCGCGGCTGTCGCATCCCCACGTCATCGCCGTCCACGACGTCGGCACGTTTGGCAAACAGGTCTTTATCGCGATGGAGCTGGTCGACGGGCAAACCATGACGCGCTGGCTCAAAGGGAAGGAGCGAACGCCGCGCGAAATCGTCGAAGTCTTCGTTCAGGCCGGCAAGGGTTTGGCGGCTGCACATGCGGCCGGTCTGGTGCACCGCGATTTCAAACCGGACAACGTGCTCGTCGGGCGCGACGGGCGCGTCAAGGTGCTCGACTTCGGGCTGGCGCGCGCCGTGGAGGACGTGGCGGCGCTTGCTCCGACGCGGCCCGCAGAGCTCGACGCCCAGGGCTCGTCGACGCCGCGAGCGTTGGAGACCCCGCTGACCAGGACCGGGGCGTTCATGGGGACGCCCGCATACATGTCGCCGGAGCAGCTGCTCGGAAAGCCGACCGACGCGCGCACGGACCAGTTCAGCTTCTGCGTGGCGCTCTACGAAGCGCTCTACGGCGAGCGCCCTTTCCAGGCAGATAACGTGGAAGCACTGACGGAGCAGGTCGCCGCTGGAAAAATCAAAGAGGCGCAAAAGGCGAGCCGCGTTCCAGCTCGAGTGCGTCGGATTTTGCGGCGAGGGCTTCGGCCCAATCCCGAAGAGCGATATCCCTCGATGGAGCCGTTGCTTTTAGAGCTTGGCAAGGATCCGCGCATCGTTCGGCGACGAGCCGCAGGGGCGGCTTTCGCGGCGATCGCTTTGGCGGGCGTTTTCATCGGCTACCGCGAGCAAGCGTATCGCCACAGTCAGGTTTGCAAAGGCGCGGAGCGCAAGCTCGCCGGAGTTTGGGATGATGAGAAAAAACGCACCATCTCCGCCGCTTTCATGTCGACGGCGAAGCCGTATGCAGCCGACGCTGTCCGCGGCGTGGAGAAAGCGCTCGATGCTTACGCGCAGGGCTGGGTCTCGATGCACACGGATGCCTGCGCGGCGACGCGCCTTCACGGCGAGCAGTCCGAAGAGCTACTGGATCTGCGCATGCAGTGTCTCTCCGAGCGGCGCCAAGAGCTCAAGTCACTGACGGAGATCTTCACCCGCCAGGATCCCAACGTGGTCGAAAACGCGGTGCAGGCGGCGCACGGGCTGACCAGCGTGAACGGCTGCGCCAACGCCGCAGCATTGAAGGCGCCGCTGCGGCCTCCCGAGGACCCACCGACGCGCGAGCGGGTGGAGCAGCACCGAAACACGCTGGCGGAAATCAAAGCGCTGCGGGACACCGGCAAGTACGCGCGCGCCCTTGAAATGGCGAAGCCGCTCGCCACCGCATCGAAAGAGACGCGCTACAAACCACTCGAGGCGGAAGCCCTGCTGATGCTCGGCGACCTGTTCGACAAGACAAGCCGACGCAAAGAGGCGGAAGAGACTCTCTACGAGGCGGCCGCGGCCGCCGAAGGCGCTCGCCACCCCGAGGTGAAAGCGCGGGCATGGACCCTCTTAGCCTATGCCGTCGGGTACCGGGAAGTTCGAATGGAAGAGGGCCTTCGTCTGGCGCGACAGGCCCGCGCGATGGTTGAGCTTCTCGACAATCCGCCGGACCTAGATTCAGAATTACAGTATGTGCTTGGCTCCATCTTCTCGCGCCAGGGGAAATATGAAGAAGCGCTCTCGCGCCTAAAACAAGCGCTGGATATTCGGCAGAAAGCTTTGGGGCCTGGACATCCCGAGGTGGCGAGAACGTTTTCGGCTCTCGGAAATGTCTCGATTGAGATGGCTCAGTACAAGGAAGCGCTGAGTTATCTACAAAAGGCAGTCCAGACATCGGAGAACGCTTTAGGTTTAGAGCATCCCCTGGTGGCTGAGGCCCTGACCAACATGGGCAATCTACTCAAGCGACAAGGCAAACTCGATGCTGCATTGGGCGCTCATCAGCGAGCGCTCGCCATTCGGGAAAAGGCTTTCGAGCCGGAGAATCCCCGAGTGGCGAATTCCCTGATGCCTTTGGCTCTGGTGTTGAAAGCTCAGGGTCGACTTGCGGAGGCGCTGGCGCTGGCACAGCGCGCGTTGAGAATTGAGGAAAAAGCGCTCGGGGCGAATAGTGCGGACCTCGTTTCCACTCTTACCAACCTTGGCAATTTGACTCACGACATGCGCAATTTCGATGCAAGCGTCGAGTATCATCAGCGCGCATTGGTCATTGCAGAAAGGGTGTATGGCCCAGAGCATCCGAGAACTGCCCTGGTGTTGAATAATTTAGGAGCGGTACTGCGCGACCAGGATAATCTTCAATCCGCCTTAGATTACTTTCGGCGCGCGCTTGCGATTCGAGAAAAGGCGCTGGGGCCCGAGCATCCCGAAGTCTCCACCACTCTTTTGAACCTGGGGCTCACGCTGCGCGATCAGAACAAGCGAGGAACTTACGAGACCGCGCTCGGTTATTTCCGCCGGGCGGTGGCGATCCGAGAAAAGGCGCTCGGCCCCGATACCCCCGGAGCGGCGGATGCCTTAAGCGAGATGGGCAAGCTCGTCGTCGAAAAAGACCCTTCCAAAGGATTGGGTTATCTGCGACGGGCGCTCGATATTCGCGAAAAAACCCTTCCTGCGGACAGCCCAGTGGTGGGAATGACGCTGATGGATATCGGAAGCGCATACCTGGATCTCAAACAACCGCGCGCCGCAACCGGCTTCTTGGAACGGGCCGCGCAGGTGCTTGAATCCAGCCAGCGCGATCTTGTCACCTCCTTGGCGCGGACTCAGTTTTTATTGGCGCGCGCCCTTTGGGACAGTCAGTCGGACCGCGAGCGAGCGATCGAATTAGCGCAGCGCGCGCGCTCCTGGCTGCTAAAGGCAGGCAAACCGAAGGGCAGCAAAGGAAACAAGATGTTTCGAGAAATAGAAGCCTGGCTGTCTACAAGATCGAAAGCGCAGGCGAGCCTTTGACTGCGCGCAGAAGTCACTCTAGCCAACATCCGGCTGGGGGTCTCCGTTCGGAGCATTGACTTGCGATCCGGCCCGGAGGTACAGCGCGCCAGATGCGGCACCAGGCCGCACGCAATCATCTATCACCTGGGCATAAGACGGAGGGCACATGTCCAAGAAGAAGATTCCCGGATCGCGAGAAGAGGATTCCTGGTTCAGCGAGGAACAGCTCGACCAACTAGAGTCGGCGGAAAACGATCAGCTCCGGTCGCCAATCCCGACGCAGATGGTGTCGAACGGCGAGTACATGCCGAACCCCCAGACGGACGCGCAGCGGCGGGTGGAGGCCCGCATCCAGGAGCTCGCCGCCGAGGTCTCGCAGAAACTCGGCGTGAGCCGGCGCCAGTTCCTCGCTGGCGCCGGGGGCATGGCCGCCTCCTTCGTCGCCATGAACGAGGTGCACGGCGCCGAGTTCTTCAAGGTCTCGCGCGAGGAGATGTTCGAGCCGGAGGGGCATGCCCGCCACGGGCCGCCGGCCGATCTCTTCGTCTTCGACGATCAGCTGCACACCATCCGCTCCAGCCGCACTGGGCCAGGGAACGTGTTGCGCGACATCGCGGAGGGCAACCACAGCTCGCTCAATCCGATGGACCTCCCTGACGAGCTGGGAGGCATCAACACCCCCTGGAACCCTGCACTCGTGGGGCTGCCCAACCTGAACTTGAACTTCCAACTCGTCCAGTTCATGAAGGACGTCTACCTGGACAGCCAGGTGACGATCGGCGTGCTGAGCAACAACACCTCTGCGGCGGTTCCGGGGATTGAGATGCCGCGTCCCCCGCGGAACATCACCGAGTCGGAAGCCAATGAGTTCCTCTCCGCCACGCAGACCGCGTCGGTGCGCGACTGGGTGAACCAGATCGCGGCCTCCACTCGCATGTTGGCGCACGGGCAGCTGTTCCCTGGCGTCGGTAATCAGCACGACCCGGTCTACGGCGACTATCATCGCTGGCAGATCGAAAATCTGAGGCCGGACTCCTGGAAGGGGTACACATCGGCGAACTCGGCGAAGCTGGACGAAGACCCCGAGTCGCTAATGACGCGCTGGGTTTTGGACGACGAGCAGGTCGCGTACCCGATGTACGAAGTGATCACCGATTCCAGGTACAGCGCGTACGCCAGGGCGCACCCCGGCTTCTACAACCTCTGCATTCACAAGGGGCTCTCGACCGATGCTCCGGACGACCCGAGCTCCGCGCCGCTCGGCTATCCGTCGGACATCCCCAACGCGGCGCGGGACTGGCCCCAGCTGAACTTCCTCATCTACCACTCGTGCATCCGGCCGGGATTCTGGGTGCTGAACGCGCTGCTCGATGTGCGGTCGGGCAGGACGTTGGGCCCGGGACTGGAAGGATGGGACGGCGGCCCGCCAGTGCCTGACATCCTCTGGACCACGCGCTTTTTCATCACTTCGCGGCCGTACCGGAACGTCTTCAGCGAGTTGGGGACGACGTTCGCTTCGTCCGTGATCACCTTCCCGACGGTGTGTGCGCACATCCTCGGCCAGGGGCTGAGATTCTTCGGCGAGGACCGGATCCTTTTCGGGTCCGACTCCGTCTGGTACGGCAGCCCGCAATGGCAGATCGAGGCGCTCTGGCGGTTCCAGATCCCGGAGCAACTGCGCAGGCAGTACGCCTACCCAGAGCTGACCGAGCGCGCCAAGCGGAAGATCTTCGGCCTGAACAACGCCCGGATCTACGGGATCAGGAACGTCAACGGCCGTCTGACCGAGGTGCCGCGATGTGATGAGGACGGGGACGAGCACGGCAGGCGAGCCGGCTACCATCCGGTGCCGGTGAGCTACGAGTCGCTGATCCCGCAGATGTTGAAGGACGAGCTGGAGTTTGAGATCTCCCCCGTGCTTGGCGACAAGCTGACGGAGCTTCGCAACCGATACCGAGCGGCCGGCGCCCTCGCGGACAACATCCGCTACGGCTGGGTCCGCAAGCGCGGCTGAACACCCGTCGCCAATCCACGGGTGTTTGCACCAGGCATGACCCTTTGAACGTGCCTCGGAACCTGGCGGTTGCGAGACCTTTCGCGACGGCCCGATAGAAGCCCCTTGGCGGCTGTCGAGCGGGAGCGAATTCGGATGAGGCACCATCGGTCCGCGCCAGCGGCCCGAGCTCGCCTCGCACGGGCCGACGCCAGCCGGGGCTGATCGGTTTCAGCTTTCCTTGACGTGCTTCCGGGAATGCCGCGGAATCGGATAGCTCCAGCGGCTTCCGAGATCCGGGGGCTCTCCAGCGACAGGCAAAGCACCAAGTGCTGAACCTACGCAGAGCGCGCGGCAACGACCCACGGTGGGCCCCGCGCACAACCGTGCTCGAACTGTATGACAATTTGGGTCCTCGCGGCACCTAAATGTCAGTCACTTCCCCCGAAAATGAGCGAGCTCGTACGAAAAACCTGGGAGGAGGGCCGAACCGAATGCAATCGAGGACGAGTTCGTTGGACTGTCGCTGGGCGACACCCGTTTAGAGCGCCGCGCCCGACTCATAGTATCCAAGACGACGATGGCTCCTGGGAAGAGCTTCCCACTCTGCTTCCTACCCGTGCGGAGCTCGAAGGGGCCTATTGCGGTGAAGTCTTGAACAAGCGCCAGCCTCAGAGTCGTGTCGCCGGTAATGCTGCGCTTGCCGAGCACAATCTCATTCAGGCGATTGAGGGGAGACTCCAAGCCGGCGAGCGGCATCGGCCTGTCCGATACCCATGGGCTTGAGGAACTCCTCGAGGAGGATCTCGCCTGGCGGGATCGCCGGCCCCAACCAGTTCGGATCTCTAATGATAGTCTTCGACGCGGACTTCGTACGCATGTCCCTGCTCCCAGAGGAAGGCTACTCGATATTGAAGGCATTTGCCTCGGGCCTGCTGCTCTTCGCTGGACACCAGGGTAGAGTCAGAGAGGGCTTCGCGGGCCGTTCAGGGCGTCGGGCGAGGCTTCGGAGATTGATTACTTCTTACCTGCCCGGTCCGGAGGTGACGACGTGAAGCTCACACCCGATCAGTTCGAGGTCAACGAGGCGTGGATAGTGGCGAGAATGCACACGGTGATGTTCGTGAAGAACGAGCCCGCCGACATTTACGTTCTCTTGGACGCGGCAAGCTCCTATGTCCTCGGGCACCTCGCGTACCTTGGAGAAGCTCCGAGCCGCCCAGAGCTGACAGACCTGTTCAAGAACGCGCGAAAGCAGAGCAAGAGATGGCCCAAGAAGCTGATCGTTACCAGGGAAGATCCGGTCGAGGACACCTTGAAAGGCATCGCAGCGGATTTCGGGATTGCCCCGGAGGTCGTCCCACTGCCCTACCTCGATCTGTTTCTACGTCCGCTCAATGAAAGCTTCGCGCGATTTCGCTCCGGTAAAAAGCGGCCCTTTTCCGAATCCGAGGAGCCAGGCACTCACGACTCGGCGATACCGCTGCTCCCAGACAGCTACGATTTTTGTTCATGCGCCTCCGGCAAGAAGTACAAGTTTTGTTGCAAGATAATTTTGCACGAGGTGACCGAAGCAATGTGCGCCTTTGAAGACGGGAACTTCGAAGCAGCGGTGAAGTGGTTGGATCAGGCCAGAGACAAAGTCGGCGAAACTGCGGAGGTGCTCGCCCGATATGGAATCGCGTACTCGTTGAAATCGGAGACGCGCTTCCTCGAATACCTCCGCCGCGCGCTCGAAGTGAACCCAAACCACCCGCGAACGCACTATCTCTTCGGGCTCCATCACCGGAAGAACGGCCGGCTGAAGGATGCGGCCGCGGCCTACGAGAGAGCCATCGAGAGCTATCCCGTGACGGACAAATTTCACTTGAACGAGACTTGGAACAATCTCGGCGGCGTCTATTTCGATCTCGATGACGTGAACAAGGCAAAGGGGGCTTGGGAGAAAGCACTGACGTACATGCCTTCCGACACGTTGACGAAGAGGAACTTGCGAGAGTTCATCTACGACAACCCCGAAGTCCCCGAGGACTTACGCAGGCCGAGCCCATTCGTGGCGAGGTATCTGTAAGCCGAGAGAGAGGTCGCCCGCATTGCTCGATCGCCGGTAATGCAGCGCTTGCCGACCAATCGAAACTCAGCCGTGCGTGTTCCGATCCGGATGGCGCTCCGCCTTAGCGCCCACCCGAGATTGCTCGTAATCAGCGACCGCGGCCACCGTGAATCGAATCGAGCTCCCCATCCGCAGGCTCTCCAGTCCTCCGCTCTTCGCCAGCGTCGATTCTACAGTTGGACGCGGTCCTCTCGTGCTCGCGAGTGACGCGAACCGATCTCAACCCCGCCCGGGTGAACCTGGGCGAGAGGGTCCGGGCAGTGGAGCAACGCCTGCGCACCTGGGAGCCGGGGCGCAAGGTGGAGCTCATCGTGGCCGAAGACGTCTATGCGAGCCTGCACCCTGTTCTCGCCCCGGTTGCCAAGCCGAATCGATCAGTCCTCGCCGCCGCCCTCCAGTAGATCCTGATACTCGTCGTGATTGGTCGGCGCAGGTCCAAACGACTTCCCAACCAGCAGCGGAACGTGATTGACCCCTCGCCTGGACCAATCGCAGACGCCACTCGGGAAAATGTCCTGAAGCCGCTGGAGCTCGGCCGGGGTGAAGGAGACCGCATAGTCGGCGGGATCAATCGCCTTCAAATCGCACTTGAGAATGTTGGCCGCAAGCGGGCCTCCTGCCGCCGGGCGCGGTGCCGAGTATGACGGCCACATCGTGTTGCACTGCGAGTCGGGGAGGCTGCTCCAGGTCTGCGGCTCGGCAATAAATTCCGGCTGCGTCCCCGCAGTATAGCACCCGTCGACCGCATCGGCCGGCCGGTTTCGAATCACCTTCGTGCGCAAGGAAGCGCGTGAGCGGTCTGCTTTGATCGCCTCGACCCAGCGAGCGACGACTTCGAACGCACGCGCCAGGGGCACCGTCGTCGCGTTGTCTCCGCGCCACAGTATATGGTTGGGTGCACTGCCATTCGCGTCGATCAGCCGCGCGCGCGCCGCAAAGTGATGCCACTGATAGTGATAGCCGCCCGCTTCGTTGTAGGAGCCGAAGTCAATAATCGGAATGGCCGAGAGCCCACCATTGCCACCCGTCTGGACCCCGGATTCGTAGACCCGCCGGATCGCGCCGGTGTTTCCGACCGTGCGAGATGAAACGTAATTGGCATCCTGGTCGTAGCCCCCGATGGCTGCGTTCAAGTCGAGGAACTGTGTCGTTGTGATCGCGCCGTCGTTCAGCGCCGTCAGGCCGTATTGGATCCCAACATTGTCGAACGTCCGGAACGCGAACCCGGTGGTTGGATCGACTCCATAGATATTTCTGGAAATGTCAAAAATAGTCGGTCGGGCGCCGGTGGGATTCGCCACCGGATCGTAGCGCAGCTCCATCGGGACGATGGGATTCCAGACGGCCGAGCCGTATCCGGGGATATCGACACGACCCGGCACCGGATCGGTGCGTTGGGCCTGGTTTGCCGCATCGTACCAGGCCTGGAGACCTTGATACCCGCTGACCGCCACCTGCTGATCGGCGGTGAAACCGTCGGGATTGGTGACGGCGAAATAGTGCGTCAGCAGATGCCCGTCGAGAGCGCTGTAGGCAATCTCTCCCGCGTCCGGAAAGGTGGCGCTGATGAACGCGCCATCAATCAAGCCCGGGAAGGCGTCAGCAATCTGTAGACTCGTATACGCGCCGCCCGAGCCGCCGGTGCTGATGGTGAAGAGCGGCACGCCGAAGGTCTTGATGAAATGCTCCTTGCCCATCATCGCGCTTTCACCGGCGACGAACGGATTGCAATGGTTGGACGGATTCTGGAGCGTATTGATGAAGAGCGCGTAGCCTCCGGAAAGATACCGATCTTGAAGAACGTTCACGCCTTCCGCGGTGCCCTGGGTGTACCAGCCGCCCGGGCAGCCGGCGCCATGGATCGCGACCAGCCGCTTGTTCCAGCCCTGCGGTGGGGTGAAGGGAGTGGGGTCCGGGTCAGAGGTCGGATCGAAGAGGATCGCGTTCTGATAGATGCCGCGATTTATCGTGCCCGTCTCGACGCGCACGACATAGGAAACGGTGACGCCAGCGGAGGTCGTCGTTTGCGCCACGTCCGGGGGCAGCACAGAAGGATTGGCCAGCGGGTGGAACATGCCATCGGTGGTCGACATGTAGACATAATTCACCCGGGTCGCCGCGGAACAATCCGCATCGATCGGCGGACCGAGCGTCGTGCCGTCCGGAAGCATGAAGGTTTGAGTCTGGCAGATGAACGGTTGTATCTGTGGCCCGGAGATGATTGAGCCCTTGATGGAATAGTTGGTCAATTCGATCGACCTTCTGCCTTCCCTTCCCTCAACCCGCAGACGATTCCTTCCGAGGGACAGCCCAGTCACCAGGCCGACCATCGAATTCGGCTGGTCACCCGGGCGGAATGCGCTCGACACATCCCGACCATTCAGCGTCACCCGCAAGCGACGCTCATGTCGCGGAAAGGCGACCTCCACGAGCGCGCTGCCGCCACTCACCCGGTCCGGTTGCCCGGAGAGCACGGTGATTGCAATCGCGTCGGACCGTTCCCCCGCCGTCGCAGATCCGACGACGAGCCCCGCGACCAATCCTGTCATTGATATGAATCCCGCTACCCCGCGCATGCGCTGTAAACTCGGTTTCATACATTTCTCCTCTTCACTCAGTTGGACGAGCGGACTTGGTGGAGCTCCGCTGTTGCTGCACTCAGATGCGATTGGCGGGACAAGCACGGCAAACCCGTTCCCTCGCTCGCCGTTCTCACCCATACGCTCTTACTGCACATTTGCAACCGCTTCGGTCCTCATCTGTCTTGCGAAGACCGGCGAGCTCTCCCTCGCGGAGCGCGCGATACAGGGTTCGAACCTGCGCCCCTTGAAATGGACAATCCAAGACATAGGTCGGCCAGCAGCAAGGCCTTTACGAGAGGGCCGCCTGGCGAACAGATTTCATCTCAGCACCGCATTCGCATCCTGCATGCTTGACCTGAAAGTAGCCTGTCTCGATTCTGAACCTCCGTCGGGCACTCCTGCCGGCGATGTGCTGCCTGCCCGTCAGAGGGAGAAATCCGCCATCACTGTTCCAGGCGCGGAGAGCAAAAGCAGCCCGATAAACCGGCTTGATACTTTCATGGTCGGATCTCTTTCGGGTGGTCGTGTGCAATCTTCACGACACAACTCGCTGGCAGCCGTTGCGTGCCCTTTGGGCGCGCGGCTGCGCCAAAACTGGCTGCGCAAGTCCGTTTCCACCTTCTTGAGCAGGGCCAGAGTCCTCGACACCGGGACGCCGGAGGGGTATTGACCATACAGGGCATCGCCAACACGAGAGCTGTGCCACCCTTGGGTCTTACTGCAAAGGCAAACATATGAAATTCCGTTCAACCGTTTTTGCTTGCATTGCGACGCTGGCGTTGCTCGAGGGCTGCGGTGGTGGCAGCCCAAAGTCAATTTTGTTCGTCGGCAACAGCTATACTTTTGGACGGCTGGATCCGGTGTTGAGCTACAACGCCGGCAACGTGACCGATCTCACCCGTCCGAGACCGGATCTTGCCGACTCGCCCTTCAATAACCCTGCCGGCTCCAATCCCTGGGAACCTCATCCGTGGGGTGGGGTCCCGGGGATCTTCAAAAACTTCACCGACGAAGCGGGCCTCAAATACGACGCATCGATTTCCGCGCGCAACGCAGCGTCGCTGCGCGGTCAATATATCAACGGCAATCCTGCCAATTGGGATTTGCGCGGCAACGTCGCCACCAGGACGTGGGATATCGTCGTGCTGCAGGAACAGAGCGATGCGGCATTGCCTGCGGGCAGAGGAAAAAACGCCAACCTGCCGCAGTTCAACGCTTACGCGGACAGGTTTGAACGTTACATCCACAACGGGGCGGCCGAGACGTACACGGAAGCCGATCTCTTTGGCGGTGTATCGGCGTGCATGGCTACCGGGCAGTCGGCCTCGGCGTGCAATACGCCGCACGTCATCCCGCAAAACCCGCACGCGAGCGCAAGCGCCAAGGTGTATTTGACACAGACCTGGGCGCGCCCGGACATGGTCTTCAGGCATTTGATCACCACCCCGGACACGACGACTTCGGATGGACGCCCTATCGTCGATACCAGCCCCGCCGGCGGACAGGCGACCCTTTATTACTCGAGCCTGTCAGACATGACTCGAGACCTGCACGCGTCATTTTCCAACAAGGCAAGCACCAACCCCAACTTCGCCGGCGTCGTGCCGGTGGGAGACGCCTTTCAGAGCGCGGTCGACCAGAATCTCGTGAAGACCGGCGGCTTCTACAATTCGACCGGTACCTACGACACGGCACGCCCCGGCGATCCGATGAATCTCTGGTGGGATGATTATCTGCACGCGAGCAAATACGGTTCTTACTTGGATGCCCTGGTCATGTTCGGAGCCATCACTGGCCGGGACCCGCAGTCGCTCGGCTCCAACGAGCAGGCCGCGCACGACCTGGGTATCTCCACCACTGACGCCCGCACGCTACAGCAGATTGCTGGCCAGCAGCTCGGTTTCGCGCGAGCCTCGCGGTAAGAGCTGGACGATGAGAGCTTCGGCGCGTAAGACGGAAGCGTGTTCCCGTTCACGCCTCGCGGTGTCCCTGAATACGATTGGCGTGAGCATCTGCGCCCTTTCATCGTCACCTTCTTGATTCTTCTCGCTGTCGGCATTCTGGCTGGCTTCGTGATCGTCCTGGCCATTTAGGCCGAACGCGCGCTGAATGGCCTGATGCAAATCTCAGTGAGCCTGTAGCCGCATGCAGAATTGCGGCGATGTCTTAAAACAGGCACGCCAGCGCTGATCAGTCCTTGATTCGAATGTTGCGGCCAACACCATCTACGGCCACCGTTCCGGAAACCAATGGGCCACACGCGGCGCAAATCGTTTCGCGACTGCAGGAGCAACCCATGCAACCACCATGACGCCCACAGGAGCGACCATGTCTCCTGTGAGGCCCCAGCGGCCGTCGGCACTAATCGCGAATCCAATCAAGAACAGCGGCACCCAACAGATCACGATCAGAATCATCCCTACGTCACTGCGAATCCACGCCGACCGGTCGTGACCACGGGGAAGAAACCGGCGGCATAAACGGCGGAAGATCAGCGTCAACGGTAAGACCAGGGGAAAGGCCAAGGCGACCCACGTATTGGACAGACGAGGAGCGTCGGGCCGGTTGAAAAACCTGAAAGTGCCCCAGAATACGAGCACGAGCACTATCCACAGGATCAGCAAGGGGATGACGCGACGCATTTGTACCGTGCGCATTATCGCTGTCTTCGTCGGTCCGGCTCAAGCTTGGACAAGCGGGCGAGCTTTCGAAGTACGGAGCGATCTGGAGACGAAGACGGCCGGGTGGGGGCTGACCCCCATTCCCGACGGCGGTTGCCTCGCGTGAAACAAACGCCCGTAGCGCGTTGCATATAGGCAACAGAGCCCTGCCTCCGGAGGCGCCAAATCCCGAAGGAAGCGCGAGATCGAACGGTTGACAACGGAGGATTTCCGATGAGCGCACTCAATTGGGTCAATGCTTGAGTCGTACTCGATTCCTTGTGACCAGGGCGATCCGCTGGATCACGGTGGCCGGGGTGAGCCTGGCGATGAGGAATCGAGCTCGACAACCCCAATCGTCCCGGGGCTAGACGCGGGTAGTGAATGCGAATACACACGGGCTCTCGATGACGACGCCGTCCCTGCGCAAGCTCACTGCGGTGGTGCTGCTCCTCTCCCCCAGCGGCGCCTGGGCGGAGACCTCCGAGATCCGCATCGCCGAACAGTATGGCGTCGCCTTCCTGCCACTGATGATCATGCGCGACCAGAGGCTGGTCGAGAAGCACGCGGCCAAGGCCGGGCTGGCCAAGCTCGAAGTGGTCTGGTCGAGACTCGGCGCCGTCAACGCAATCAACGACGCGCTGCTCGGCGGTAAGCTCGACTTCGCCGCCGGCGGCGTTCCCTCGCTCGTCATCCTCTGGGCAAAGACCAAGGGCACGCCCACCGCTGTGCGCGGGGTAGTCGCGCTCGGCGACATTCCCAACGAGCTTGTCGTCTCAGGGCCAAAGGTGAAGTCCATCCGTGACTTCGGCCCGCAGGACAAGATCGCCGTTACCGCCGTGAAGATCTCGAACCAGGCAATCGCGCTGCAAATGGCCGCTGCCCGCGAGCTCGGCGACTCCGCCTACGAAAACCTCGACGCGCTCACCATCGGGATGGCCCACCCGGACGCGGCGATCGCGCTCCTCTCCGGCAGCGGCGGGATCACCGCCCACTTCTCCTCGCCTCCCTTCATGGAGCGGGAGATCGCAAAGCCGCCGCTGCATTCCATCCTCTCCACCTACGACGTGCTCGGCGGGCCGGCGACGCTGAACGTGATTTGGACGCGCGTGACCTTCCACGACGAGAACCCGAAGGCCTACCGGGCCTTCGTCGAGGCGCTGGAGGAGGCCGTCAACATCCTCAACCGGGACAAGCGCGCAGCGGCGGCCACATACCAGAAGATGGCGGGCGGCTCCGAGAGCGTCGAGGAGATCCTCGCGATTCTCGAGGATCCACGCATCGTTTTCACCCTCACGCCCCACAAGGTGCAACGGACCGCCGACTTCATGTACCGCGTTGGTCGCATCAAAATCGGGCCGCCGAACTTGAAGGACTTATTCTTCGAGGATGCTCACCGCCGCGAGGGCGGAAGCTGAGCCTTCACGCGATTTTCAGCCCAAACTTTGAGAAGTGGCGGTAATCCTGATCCGCTGCGATCAAGACGACTTCATCGTCGATACAGTTCTGAGCGATCAGGCAATCCATCGACCGGGCTTTGAGTCCCTTTTTCAGAAAGGACCGTCTCATTTGTCCAGCACGTTCCCAAAAGCCCATGCTGACCTCTAGTCTTGGCAGCTGACAAATCAGTCGCTCAGCTTCGCGGGTCAGGCCGGGACCGCTGAGAATTTCAAAGAGCACGGGTGGGGACATCACTAGCGTCCCATCGGAAAGGCATTCCTCCAATTGCTTGGAGCCACGGCTTTCAAGTCCTCTTGAATAGTCAATCCAAGCGCTGGTATCCGCTGTGATCATTCGTCCTGATCCTTCCGCAAATCATTCAAATTCATCTTCAAGTCGAATTTTCCCTTCAGCTTGAGCAAGCCTTTGTAAGTGTCCTTAGCGGCAACTAGTTCAAGTCCCTTTCGAAGGGTGGGCGTTATCCCCTCTCCGCTCGCCTTTAGGGCACGATCCAGCAAATCCTCTGGCAATAAGACGGTAATTTTCTTTTCAGCTTTCATACGGTATATATACTGGCATCTATACCGTACGTCAATCCGGCGTCGGTCCGGCTCAAGCTCGGACAAGCGGGCGAGTTTTCGGAGTGCGGCGCGATCCGCTAAGCGGCGATCGCAATTCTTTCGATGACGCAGGAAAGAGTTTCCTCGCCGAGCGACAGGTAGACGTGCCGCCCGGAAATGCTCAGCGAGAAGGTCATCCGGCGCTCGAGTTTGCTTGCAAGGTCCGCGAGCCAGGCGCGATCCAGAGCGTAGAGCTCGAGCGATTCGACGCGATGGATGCGTTCGCCCACGATGCGGGCCATCCAGGGGCCGGGATCCTTGTGCGTGTAGACGACCACCCGCGGTGCTGCCTTGCTGGCACGGTGCAGCCGTGCCGCGTCGGGAGCACCGACGTCTATCCACGCCTTCAAGGCCCCGGTGAGATCCCGAATCGCGATCGTCGGTTCGTCCGGCTCGAACAAGCCGTTCGAGAACGCGATGCCCTCGCGATATTCGAAGCAGTACGCGAGGACCCGCGTCAGAAAATACTCCTCGCCTTCTGATGGATGCCGCGCCACCCGCAGCTCGAGCGGCTGGTACACGCCACGGTCCGAATCGGCGAGGTCGATATTGAACACGTGGATCGTCGCGCCGAGCGCCATGGCACCTTTCAGCGTTGGGTCGAGCGTCCGCGGCCGGGCGGCCACTTTACCAGACAGGCCACGCCGTGCCAGCTACACTCGCGCAATGATCAAGCTGCAGAGCATGCATCCGATAGTCCTGCTGTTGATTGCAACCACGCTGGAAGTCAGCGGCGATGCGGTCGTTCGAATGGCCATCCATAGTCAGTCCGGCCCGGCTCGAGCTGGCCTGTTCACTGCCGGCGCACTGCTGCTCTTCGGTTATGGATCGTTTCTGAATCTGGCGCCGCTCGAATTCGGAAAGGTGGTGGGACTCTACATTGCGACCCTGTTCGTCGTTTGGCAGTTGATCAACTTCATCGCATTCCGATCATTGCCCACCCTGCCGATCTTGGTCGGCGGCGCTCTGATCATTGGTGGCGGCACGATCATCACGTTTTGGAAACCCGCGTAGATGCCGTTTCCTCCGATGCCTTAGCCGCCCACAGGCCAAACTTCATTGAAGAGAGGGGCGTGCAATGGCGCGCTCCAGAGTAAGTAGCGCTGCCAGGAGAACCGCCCATGCATGTCCTCGTCCCCGCACTGGCCGCCTTCCTATACGCTGCGCCACCTCCTGACGCCGGCGTGGCGGCTGATGCCTCCGAGCTGGTCGGGTTGTGGGGTGCCGAGCGGATGCTCGGACCGGAAGTCTCGGGCGACCTGCTCATCGCGCGGGACCGCGACGGCTGGCTGGCGCGAATCGGTCCGTTCGAGGCGCGGGCGCCCGCCGACGGCCAGCGGGTCCACTTCGAGCTTTCCGGCGTACGAGGGGAATTCCGCGGGCAGATCGAGCGCGGGCGCTTGACTGGGCACTGGATCCAGCCTCCCACCAGGCTCGAGGGCAACCGCTACGCGACGCCGGTCACGCTCGCCCCGGACGGCCACGGCGCTTTTCGAGGCATCGTCCGACCCAAGGAGGATCGGATCAGCCTCTACCTCCTCGTTCGCCGCGAGCCGGACGGCACGCTGAGCGGCTTCGTTCGCAATCCGGAGCGAAATCTGGGCGTCAGGTGGCGCACCATTAGAATCGAGAAGAGTGGAGACCAGGTGGTACTGCGCCCGGGGCGCGAAGGCCAGCCGCCGCTGTTGGGAAAGCTTTCGAACGGCCCCGTCCTCTCGCTGTTTGTCCCCGACATCGGCACGACGCTCGACTTCACTCGCCGCGGCCCGGGTGAGGCGGTTGGCTTCGAGCCCCGCGCGGGCGTGCCGGGGCCTTACGCGTGGCGCCGGCCCGGCGAGTCGAACGACGGATGGCGCACCGCCGCGCCGACCGAGGTGGGCCTCGACCAGACCCTTCTGGCGGCGCTGGTCCAGCGGGTGCTCGACACGAGGACCGAGGGCCTCGCCACCCCTTATGTTCAGGCGATCCTCATCGCCCGCCGAGGGAAGTTGGTCCTCGACGAATATTTCTATGGGTTCGATGCGGAGCGGCCCCACGACAGCCGATCCGCGGGAAAGAGCTTCGGCACGACGCTGGTGGGGATTGCGATCGATCGAGGCGTCTTGAGTCTCGATGCGAAGCTCGTCGCGCTGCTCGGCCAGCCCGGACGCCCATTCGCTCACCCAGACGAGCGCAAAGACCGGATCCGCCTTGCCGACGCGATTTCGATGAGCACTGGCCTGTCCTGCGACGACAACGACGACGCGTCTCCCGGAAACGAGGATCGGATGCAGGTGCAAGAGTCGCAGCCGGACTGGTACCGCTACATGCTCGACCTGCCGATGGTGCGTCCTCCGCACGAGAAGGCGTTTTACTGCTCCGGAGGAATCAACCTCGGCGGGGCGGCCGTCGCGGCCACGACGCAAACCTGGCTGCCGGATTATTTTCGGAGGAACCTCGCTGAGCCGCTCGCCTTCGGCCGCTACCACTTGAACCTGATGCCCACCGGAGAAGGATACCTCGGAGGCGGGCTCTTCCTGCGTCCGCGCGACCATCTCAAGCTCGCGCAGCTATTTCTCGACGGCGGCCGCTGGCGCGGAAAGCAGATCGTCAGCGGGCGATGGGTGAAGGCGGCGACTTCGCCACAGGCTTCTATCAACGGTCCCGACGACTACGGATTCGGCTGGTGGTTGATCAGCTATCCGTACAAAGGAAGAACCGTCCGGGCCTTCCACACCAGCGGCAACGGCGGCCAGATGGCGATCGCGATTCCCGAGCTTGAGCTCGCCGTCGTTTTCCAAGCCGCCAATTACAACAATTTCCCCGTCTGGTCGAAGTTCCGCGACGAATGGCTTCCGCAATACGTCATCGGTGCGGTGAAGAACTGAGAAGAAACGCGCCTCACCAGGGCATTTCGCCGTATCGCCTCATCGAGCGGAGAGCTGCTCCTCCAACTTGTGGAGCGGTGAACGCAGGTGCTCGCCCAGGTTCGGGTGGCTTCGGTGAATGGCTTGAGCACGTTCGACAAGAGCGCGGGCCGGACCGCGATCGGCCCCCGAAAGGTAGCACTCCGCCAGAGCGATCATCGATTCGGCGAGCGCGGGACTGCTCTTGTCCAGGTTGGCTTCGCGCCAGGCCAGGGCTTCGTTCAAGGGGGCCACCGCGTCCTTCACTCGACCCAACCGGGTGAGTGCGAGCCCCTGGCTCAGGAGCAGGTTCGATTTATTGAATCCAAAAGCCTCAGCTCCCGGCGAATCGCTGACCCGCCGCAGGCCCGTCGACGCGACGCGTTCGGCTTCGTCTGGCCGTCCGAGATCCAGGAATGCATGGGCGCGAACCACGTCGGCGGCGAACGACCTGGGAAGCGCATCCGCGCTGGCGAAGGTAGTCGTCGAAAGAGTTGAGAGTGCTCGGCTTGGCTCGCCTGCCGCAAGCTGGTAGCGGGCGCGGAGCAACGCCCAGTACTCCGCGTCGTCGCGGCCGATGGTTTTCAGGATTGACCGGTGTTGAGTCAACATCCGGTCGGCGAGCTCGTACCGACCAAGGACCAATTCCAGTAGGGCGGCAGCGCCCAGCATGTTGGCGTGCTGATAGGTGTTGGGCCTGGTTTTCTCTCGGGTTGCGATCGCCTGGCTGTACAGCGATTCCGCCTCTTCGATCTTGCCGATCTCCGCAAGCGTTCTCGCGAGCTCGAAGCGCGCCGTGGGCACGTGGAACGTCTCCTCTGGACCCAAGAGGCGGACCGCCGTTTCTGAGGCCTTGCGTAAGAGCAGCTCCGATTCGCGCAGCCTCCCCAGCGTGCGAAGGAAAATCCCATAGCGAAGCCCCGTCTGAATGCTGTCGACGTGATCCTCGCCATTGAGGCGGAGGCTGAGCGCGACACTCTCCTTGAAGTCACGCTCGGCGTCAGCGAACCGGGACAAGCTGGTTTCTTGCTCGGCCAACTCGGCCAGCGGGCGAATGAGCTCGATCTCGGGCGAACCCAGGCGCCGATGAAGCTCGACCGCCTCCTTGAAAAACCCGATCGCCTCCGCGGTGTGGTGGGAAAAGCTCTCGGTCGAACCCGCCATCCGCAGCGCATGGACGAGCTCTGGATGATTGGGGTAATGGCGGCGGCAGATTTCGATCGCCTTCGCCGCGTAGCTCCTCGATTGGCCAAGGTCGCGGCCGCCGGTGCGCCAGTACTGGGTCAGCGCGATGTCGGTGCGGACGCGGATCAGACTCGTCTGGTCCCCGTTGGCGTCGAGGATCCGCCCCGCCTCCTCCAACAGAGCGACCGAGCCCTTCGCCTGCGGGGTGGCGTAAGCCGCAAACGCAAAGTCCACCAGCGTCGAGGCGAGGCGGCTGTCGTTGGGCGGAAACGAGGCTCGCGCCAGCTCGACCCGCTTCCGGCTGAGCTCCACGCTCTTCTCGTCCAGACCCAGATCGAGATACAGGTCCCCCAACGTCGAAAGGAGTTGGAGAGCGACCTTGGGATCCAGGGTGCGATCGGCGAGCAGACGCTCCGCTCCGCGATCGAGCAGCTCGCGCGCGGTGACCGCCTGTGCCCGAAGCGGATCGGGCTGCCTCTTGGAGCTCGAGTTGAAGATCCCGAGCAGGAAATCTTTGACCGACGTCGCGCTCATCGCTTCGAGGCGCGCACGCTCGGCCGCGCTCGCCGCACGGCGCGCCTGGATCACAGTGCCGACGACGCCGGCGCCGGCCGCGACAATCGCCGCTGAAGCGAGCGCGACGGCAAGGTAATTCCGACGCACGAATTTCTTCGCGCGGTAAGCAAGGGTGTCCGGCCTGGCGCTGATCGGCTGGTGCCCAAGGTAGCGACGAAGATCGTCGGCGAAAGCCGCGACGGACAGGTAGCGTTCGGCCGCGTTCTTCTTCAGCGCCTTGGCGACGATGGTGTCGAGATCCCCTCGCAGCGCGCGACTCAGCTTGCTGCCCGGCTCGAGGGCATCAGATGGCTGCGGCGGCTGGGTGTCGACAATCGCTTTCATCAAATCGGCCGGCGAATGAAGCATCGATTCCGCCGGGTGCTTTCCGACCAACAGCAGGTAGAGCAGAACCCCCGTCGCGTAGACATCGGTTGCGGTGGTGACTGCATTTCCGGTGACTTGTTCTGGCGAGGCGTAGGCGAGGGTGAGCGCCCTTTCCCCTTCGCGGGTGAGCTTGGTGGCAGCGGCCGGCGCCGCCTCGTCCTCGAGCAGCTTGGCAATCCCGAAATCGAGCAGTTTCACCTGCCCATCGCCGGTGACAAGCACGTTCGAAGGCTTGATGTCGCGGTGTACAATCAGGTTGGCGTGCGCGTGCGCAACCGCCGCCAGGACATCGACAAGCAGGCGGATGCGCGCCTCGATGTCGAGCGCGTGCTCGTTGCAATACGCGTCGATGTTTTTTCCGTCGACGTATTCGAGAACCAGGTATGGCTGCCCGCTGGCGGCGACACCCGCGTCAATCAAGTGCGCGATGTTGGGGTGCGCGAGGCGGGCAAGGATGCTGCCCTCTCGCTTGAAACGCTCCTCGCCCGCGCTTCCAAGGAGCGCGACGTTCAGGAATTTCACCGCCGCGCGCCCTTCGAACCGGCCATCGCTCCGGCGCGCGAGCCAGACCGAGCCCATTCCGCCCTGGCCGATGGCCGCCTCCAGCGTGTAGGCGCCAACCGTCTGTCCAACCAGCCCCCCCGGACTGGGGAGCGCCACTGGGCTGGCCTTGAGGAATCCCTCATCGTCGAGCGCGTCGTGTTCCTCGAGGAGAGTCTGCAAATCGGTGGCAATCGACGGATTCGTCTCTCGCAACAATTCCAGCCAAGCGGCGCGCTCTTCGGGTGGGATCTCGAGAGCCTTGTCCAGGTAGGGGCTCAGGACGCGCCACTGCTCTGCGGCAAATGAAGGCATACGAGCGGTCCGATATAACTCAGTTTAAAGCGATTCCCCCGTCGCGCCGGTAGCTCGAAAGGTACCACGCGAGACTGGGCTCGCCCAGACTCATCTTTTCCAAGATGCGATCGGGGGACGCTTCCGTCGTCATCGAGTGTTGCCTGACGTCTGGAAGCCCCTGACCGGCATGTCGCGGCGAGCCGGATCACACACGGTATTTCGATGGTTCCGAGCCGGGATCACTCGCAGTATTTCGAGGGAGAGCGTCCAAACGAGACTGGTACGCGCTGTGCTTTGGGGTGGACCTCTATCGGAGGGTGCCAATGACTGTTCCCGTCGCAAGCTCGATATCTTTGATCCTGGGCAGCCAAGCCCCTGGCTCGTACTGCCCCAACTGGCAAGTCGGAGCGTTGGACCACGACTTCCAGGGCACCCGAGCCAGCCATAGTTGCTCGTGTCCGTCGACGTATTACGGACCTCCCTGCCGCGAGTGCACCAGAAACGAGACCGCTCTTGCCGATGGGGGAGTGTCAACTTCCACCACGTGCCTGCAAAAAGACATGGGCGGCTGCTCCAGTGCTTCCGGCCTGGCGCCCTGGCTCGCGGTGATCGTGCTCTTCGCGCTGGGGCGGCGAAGGGTGCGGCGGACTCCGCGATGGGCTGTCCGGTAGGGGGGTTCGATATGCCCGTGGCGGCGATCACCATCGCGGATGACATTCGCAGGTCCGCGCTGAAGCAGCTTCTGAAGATTCCACACGCAAGGGCAGCTTTCATCAGCCCGTCGAAACGCATCCCGATCGCCCAGATCGGATGCGTCACGATGGCCTTCCTGGCCGCGGCCCTCCAACCGATTCTCGCGCTCTCGCTCGGCGCGGCCCTGTTCGGCGTTCCGCACGTGGTCTCGGGCGCGCGCCACCTCGCCGTCCGGCGAGCCTTGCACCCTCTTTGCCGCGCGATGGCAGTCGTTACCGCTGGTTTGGGATTGCTCTTACTGCTGGGCTTTGGTCGCTGGACGATACAGGCAATCACCGTCTGCTTTGCGGCATGCGTCGGGGCGGAGATCACGACCGCTCCAGGCTCCGTTTTCCGCCGCGCCTCCTTGCTCACCGTGCTCGCCGCGGCGACTCTCGCAGCGCTCCGGTTTCATGTTTTGTTTCTCGTCGCGGTAACGCACCTCCATGCGGTGGGCTCGATCGCCTTCTTCGCCGTTGCCGCCCGTCGACGAGGCGTCTCCGCTCTCCCCATCGTCGTCGGCGGCATTGTCGTGGCTGTTCTGGTGCTGAGCGGCCTGGTCGATGGATTGCTCCAGAGCCCCGAATGGGCCCGGAGTTTTGGTCCCGATGCCGTGGTGGATCTCCTGGGCGCTCCTTTTGTCTGGGTTTCCCATTCGCTTCTTCAGCGATCCTTGGCGCTGTATGCCTTCGGCCAGTCGCTGCACTACATGGTGTGGTTGAGACTGATGCCGGAGATCGACAGAAAGACACCGACCCCCTCCAGCTTTCGACGGGCGTTCCATTCGCTCAAACAGGATTTCGCCTCATGGACCCTTCCGATTCTGGGTTTATGCGTCGTGAGCTGTACGGCGATGCTGTTCGGAGGCCAACCTGCTCGAGAAGCGTATTTTGCTTTGGCGTACTTCCACATTGGCCTTGAGGGCGCCGGATTGACTCGAGCGGTCCTCCGTCGTCGCGAACGCCCGATTGGCGCATTTCCGGCTGCGGACCTCGGCGGTTAGTCTCCGGGCGGCGGTCAGAGGGGGCGTGTTCGTCGTGAGCTGTTGATGCGGGAGGCCGGATCGAATAGGGCGTGGATCGAACCCGATTCGAACAGGGGCACCCACGATGGCAGCTAAGCCGAAGGGCCGCGTCAATCTGGAGCGCATGCGGTCGGAGTACGAAAAGTTCCGATCTTCCGTCGCCAGCAAGCCAGCCGGGGGAAAGATCAGTTTCCGGGCGGTGGCGCGGCTCCTCGAGGACGTCCACCTCGAGGGACGCGTCCGGGGTCATCAGGTCGAAAGCGATGAGCCCCCTGAGCGTGGGGGGACCAACCGCGGTCCGGCACCGCTCGACTATTTCCTCGTCGGCGCGGCGTTTTGACTGCTGACCCAGCTGGCGCGGTTCGCGCCTCTCTACGATGTGCCGATCGAGGATGCCGACGTGGACGTGCGATGCAGCTTCGACGTCGCCGACAAGCTGGGGCTGGACGGTCCCGGAGCGGCCTTCGACGAGGTGACATTCGCGGTGAGCATCCAGAGCTCTGCGCCCGCCGAGCAGGTGAAGAAACTCGTCGTCCACGCCGAGCGCGGATGCCACGCCGCGCAGACGATCCGCAAACCCATCCCCGTCAAAACAACTGCGCGCCTGAACGGGGAAGCGCTGGACCTGTAATCGAGGCGCGAATCGCCATCTGTTGAGTGTTGTCCGCTCCGCTCGACAGCGGCCCTAATGAGTAGCCCATCTTTCGCCCGTTGGCCGGATGGCATAAGTACGCTCGTCATGGAGATCCAGCGCGTCTTCTCGAAGGCGGTGTGGGAGGAGAAGGTCGGTTACTGCCGTGCCCTCAAGGCGGGCAGCAACATCTACGTGACCGGCACCGCGCCCGTGGACGAATCAGGGAAGGGAGTCCACCAGCCCGGTGATGCCTATGCCCAGGCGAAGCGATGCCTCGAGCTTATCGAGCGCGCCCTGGTTCAACTGGGTGCCAACCGAAAGAACATCGTTCGCACCCGCATGTTCGTGACCGATATCTCCCGTTGGGCCGAGTACGGGCGCGCCCACGCCGAGTTTTTCGGGCCGGATAAACCAACCACCACGATGGTCGAGGTGAAGGCGCTCATCGACCCGGCGATGCTGATCGAGATCGAAGCGGATGGGCAGGTGCTGTAAAACGTCATCGAAGATGAAGATCGTGCCCGTTGTACTTCCCGGCCAGCCGGGTCAATGCTTGCTGTAGCTTGGAGACCTCCTCCCTCAACGCGGGATAGACGAGGCGCGCCTGGGCGAGATCTCCTTTTCCCGCCAGTCTCTCGAGGCGCAGCGCCGCGTCCGCGGTGCTCCCTCCGCAGAGGCTTGCCGCCGACCCATTGAGTGTCTCCGCCGCCATCTGGAGCAAAGAGAGATCACCCGATTCGAGCGCGGCGCCGATTTCCGCCAGCCGCTGCGGACCGTCCTCGAGAAATAGGTGGGCCAGTTCCAGGAGGAGCCCCCCGTCCGACGACGCGAGCCCTACCAGACCCTCCTCGTCCAGCACCTCGGTGACCTGGGCAGCCGTTTCCGGGTGCTCCGCCCCGGTCTGCTGCGCGATCGCTTGCTCGATGGCGGCGAACAGCACCGCGGGCCGGAGGGGCTTGGGGACATATCCATCCATGCCTGCCGCGATGCAGCGCTCGCGATCGCCCTTCATGGCGTGCGCCGTCAGACCCACGATGGGCACGTGCCCGCCGTTCGCCGACTCGATCTCGCGGATGGCCTTCGTCGCCGCCAGGCCGTCCATCTCCGGCATCTGTACATCCATCAGGACCACGTCGAAGCGCTCCTTCTGCGCTAGCGCCAGCGCCTCGCGCCCGTTGTGCGCCACCATCACCGTGTGCCCCTGCTTCTCGAGGAGCGTTCGAGCCAAGTGCTCGTTCACGGGATTGTCCTCGGCGAGGAGCACCCGTGCCCGCAGGCCGCTCGGCCGGATCGCGGCCCTCTGCTGCGCCGGCAGCTGCACCTCTTGCCCGAGGACAGTCATGATCGCATCGAGTAGCTCGGACTGCTTGATGGGTTTGAGCAGCGTCTGTGCGACGCCCGCCTCTTTGGCGCGAACCGCCTGGCCGAGGCCGCCGCCGGACGAGAGCATCAGGATCGCTCCCCCGTGCAAAGCGGCGTGAGAGCGAATTCGAGCCGCCAGCGCGAAACCGTCCATCTCCGGCATCCACTCGTCGATCAGCGCGAGCAGGAAGGGATGGTGCGCGGCGGCAGCATCGAGCTGCGCGAGGGCGTCTGCCGCGCTGACGGCGACCGCCGGTTTCATTCCCCAGTTCCGCATCATTTCTTCGAGAACCGCGCGGTTCGTCTCATTGTCGTCTACCACCAGCACCGGCAGCCCATTGATCGCCGCCAGCACGCGCGCCCACGGGCGGGCGCCCGCCTCCGCCTGGACCGTCATCGGAAGCGTGAAGAAGAAGGTGCTGCCCTCTCCCTCCTCGCTCCGCAGGCCGAGTTGTCCACCCATCGCCGTCACGAGGCGAGACGAGATGGTCAGACCGAGCCCGGTTCCGCCGTACTGACGCGTCGTCGACGTGTCCGCCTGCACGAAAGCCTCGAAGATCGCCTCGTGCTTTCGCACAGGAATGCCGATCCCGGTGTCGCTGACCGAAAAGAGCACCCGCGCCGCGTCCCCGTCCAGCCCCTCCAGGTCGACCTTGACCACGATCTCGCCCCGGGCGGTGAACTTGATCGCGTTGCCGACGAGATTGACCAGCACCTGCCCCAGCCGGGCGGAGTCTGCCACCAGAGCGTCGGGAACATCGGGCGCCACGTGCAGCACCAACTCCAGCTTCTTTTCGCTAGCGCGCACTCCCAGGGGCTTCATCAGATCGCCGAGCGTGTCACGCAGATCGAACGCAGCGGATTCGATCTCCAGCTTGCCCGCGTCGATTTTGGAGAAGTCGAGGATGTCGTTGATGATCCTGAGGAGAGCCTCCGCGGACGAGAGCACCATCCGAACGTGCCCCCGCTGATCCGGTGCCAGATCGGTATCCAGGAGCAACTCGGCCATCCCGATCACCCCGTTCATCGGGGTGCGGATCTCATGGCTCATATTGGCCAGGAACTCGCTCTTCGCCTGACTGGCCGCCCGCGCCGCTTCCTCTGCGCGCCTGCGCTCCGCCACTTCGGTAGCGAGCATTTGGTTCGCGCTCTTCAGTTGCTCGGCGCGAAGGTGAGCCGCATCCGCCTCACCCGCGCGGCGCATCGAGGCGAGCCGCTCGAAGTCGAACACCGCCAGCGCGCGGACGAGCGAGTACGCGACGACAGCAGCGCAGGCGGTGCGGAACGCCTGCACCGGGATTCCCAGGCGCAAAAAGAAGGCTGTATTGAGGATCGATGCGGGCAGGAAGGATGCGGGCACCGTGACCATGCCGGCGAAGAAGGCGTACGCGACGAAGGCCAGGGCACTCAGCCGCAGATGGAGCGCCGTGCTCCGCAAGTGACCGTCTTTGAGAACGGCTGCTTGCAGCGCCAGTGCCCGCGCCGCGAATACACTGGCGGGGATGCAGAGCACGTACCTCGGAAGGATGTCCATTGCCCATGGCTGCCCGTAGGCCGAAAACGTCACCGCTCCAACCACGGTTACAAGGGCGGCCGGTGCGCCCCACACGATCAGGCGTCCGTATTCCCAGGCCAACCCAAAGGCGAGAAGCACGCCGAATGAGAGCAACATCAGGACGATCTTGGCAATCATCAGAGCGGAGGCGTGCATCGGATAGAGGCCGAGAAACATGTCTGCCCACTCGCATCCCCCGTGGAGGAGCCCGAACGTCCCGAGCGTCGGCAGGGCCGATGCGATGCGCAACGCGCTGCCCCGCATCGGATAGAGCAGCAGAATCAGCCCGCAGCTGAAAAACGCCAGTCCGTAGATAAAGAAAACGACAGTCATCTAGTGGGACGCGCAGCGGGAATGCTCTCAATCTCGTGAATTTTACGGAATAGAGATCGCAGGCTAGCGAGTGAAACTGTGGCGGCGTCAAGGCAGGCTGGTAGGGGATCGTAAGCAACCGCCCGCCTCGAGAATTGCAATCGCGTTTCCCGAGCGTCGCCCAAGGCAGAGCAAGCGCGACCGCAGGCCGCCGCCGCTTCGGGGAGGGCTGGTCATTCGCTGTCGCCCCACGAGCCCTGCTGCTTCACGATCGCGGCATTGATGGCATTTGGCGGAGCTCGTCTGGCCGGGGAACGAGCTCGATCTGCGGCCTCCCTCACGCCGGACGACCAGCCCCTTCGGTACCCGGACTTAGCGGTACCTGGACTCGGGATTGGTGCGCAACGAGCAACGGTCAGTTCGCGGCAACCCGCGTTGCATCACCGCATCCCAAACATTGTGAAACGTTGTTCGCGCGCCGGCGCCTAACGAGGGTGGGAAGGATCGACGAGATGGAACAGCAAGCCGAGGTACAAGACGACAACACGTTGCGCCTCCTCCGTGAGGAGGGGGCAAGCAAGGTGCGCTCCGACAGGATCGAGCCCGAGCCAAAAAAGCCTCCAGCGAAGAACAAAGGACGCGTGAAGCGCCTTGGCGTCGTCGTCGGTATCTCCCTCGTCCTCGCCGCGGTCCTAGGCTGGTGGCTCTACTCACGTCAATTCGAGGACACCGACGATGCGCAGGCAGACGGAAACATCAGCGCGGTGAGCCCCCGCGTCGCCGGGACGGTGATCGCCGTTCACGTGCAGGACAACCAATCCGTAAAGGCGGGCGACCTCCTGGTGGAGCTCGATCGGAGCGACCTCGAGGTGGCCGTGGCCCAGGCCAGGGCAACGCTCGCCAACGCGGATGCCGAGCTGGCGAATGCAGAGGCGGATCTCGAGGCGGCGCAGCGCGATCTGGACCAGGCGGTCGCCAACAATCGATATGCCCAGCTGCAGCGAAGCCGGGCCGAAATGCTTCTCGCCACCGAGGCGATGAGCCAGGCCGACTTCGATCAGCGCGCCAGCGCCGCCGACGCCGCCGACGCGACGGTGAAGGCCGCAAGAAAACACGTCGATCAGAGGCGGGCACGGCTTGCCACCGCTCAGGCCCGCCTGCGCGAAACGCGCCTCAACGCGCCGCGCCAGCTGGCGTCCCGGGGAGCCGAGCTGCAAGTTCGCAAAGCCAATCGCGAGCTGGCCCTCGCTCAGTTGAAACAAGCCGAGCTCAACCTGAGCTACGCCGCCATTCGCGCGCCCATCGCAGGCATCGTCGGCAAGAAATCAGTCAACGTCGGCGACCGGGTGCAGCCGGGCCAGCAGCTGATGGCGATGACGCAGACCGACGACGTCTGGGTAACGGCGAATTTCCGCGAGACGCAAGTCGAGCATCTGCGCATTGGCCAGGCTGCGATGGTGCACATCGACGCCATCGCCCGCGACTACCGCGGAACGGTGGAGAGCTTCGGAGGCGCGACCGGCTCCCGCTACAGCCTCATGCCTCCGGAGAACGCCACCGGCAACTACGTGAAAGTGGTGCAGCGAATCCCGGTGCGCATCCACCTCGATCCCGGCCAACCGGAGATGGATCGACTGCGCCCGGGAATGTCGGTCGAGCCCAAGGTCAGGGTGCGATGAGCGCGACATCCACCGGCAATTCGGTCCCGATTCCGGTCCAGGAGGGCTTCACCGGTGGCCGCAACCCCTGGGCGATCGCCTTGACGGTGACGATGGCGACGTTCATGGAGGTCCTCGACACCAGCATCGCCAACGTCTCACTCCCGCACATGGCAGGAACCCTCTCGGTGAGTCAGGACGAGAGCACCTGGGTCCTGACTTCCTACCTGGTCTCAAATGCGATTGTCCTTCCCGTCAGCGGTTGGTTTGCCACCAAGTTCGGGCGAAAGCGGTTCTACATGACCTGCGTGGCGATCTTCACCGCCAGCTCGCTTCTGTGTGGTTTGGCCCCGAACCTCGGGCTGCTGATTTTCTTCCGCGTATTGCAAGGCCTCGGCGGCGGGGGTCTGGCGCCGAGTGAGCAGGCGATCCTGGCCGATACCTTTGCGCCGCAGAAGCGCGCCACGGCGTTCGCGGTCTACGCGATGGCGGTCGTGCTCGGGCCCGCGATCGGGCCAACGCTGGGTGGCTTCATCACCGATCACTATTCCTGGCGCTGGGTGTTCTTCATCAACGTTCCGATCGGCGTGCTTTCAATGTTTTTGTCGAACCGTATGCTGCAGGATCCGCCGCATCTCGTCGAAGCGAAAAAGCGCATCGGCGGTATCGACTATGTTGGCTTCGGGTTGATCGCGGTCGGACTTGGTGCGCTTGAGTTGGTGCTCGACAAAGGCCAGGAGGACGATTGGTTCGCCTCGCCGGTGATTGCAACCTTCGCGGTGATTGCCGGCGTGGCGCTGGTTTCGTTCGTGCTCTGGGAATGGAGACAAAAGCAACCGGTGGTCGACGTCCGCCTCTTCAAGAGCAGAAACTTCGCGGTGTCGAACTTGATGATGCTGGTGCTCGGAATGACGCTCTACGGCAGCACCGTGCTCTTGCCGCAATTTCTGCAAGTCTGGATGGGATACTCGGCCACCGACGCGGGGATGGTCCTTTCTCCGGGCGCCCTGGTGTTCGTCTGCATGATGCCGATCATTGGGCCCCTGCTATCCAGATTTGACGCGCGGTACCTGATCGCGCTCGGCTTCACCGTGCTCGCGGTTGCCCTCTATCACTTGTCGCGCACGCTCTATCCCGGCATCGACTTCTCCACTGCGGTGTGGCTGCGCATCTACTTATCGGTAGGCCTGGCGTTCTTGTTCGTTCCCATCAACACCGTGGTCTACGCGGGCGTGGATCCTTCGAAAAACAACGCCGTAGCGGGAATCGTGAACCTCTCCCGCAACATGGGCGGCGATATCGGAATCGCGTTGGTGACGACCCTCATCGCCCGCCGCGCCCAGATCCATCAAGAAAGGATCGCGACCAACCTCATTCCTGGCGCTCCGGCGCTCACCGCCAAACTGAGCGCGCTTGCCCAGGCGTTCGAGCACGCGGGCATGTCGTCGGTCCAGGCCACGAAGCAAGCGTACGCCGCCATCTACCGCCAACTCATCCAACAGGCGCAGACGCTCGCGTACCTCGACACGCTCTTCGTGTTCGCCTGTTTCGCGGCGCTGATGGTGCCGCTCGTCCTCCTGACCAGGGGAGTCCGCGGCCGGGCCGTGGCCAGCCACTGAAGTGTGTGACATTTCGGGCCCTCGCGGGACGCAAATGTCGCACGCTTCGCGGTGATCGCAAGCCCGGCTGGCTTGTCGCTTCCGGGTGTTGCGCCCGCGCAACAGGTGACGCGCGAGCGCAATTGAGGAGGCGCTCTGCCCCGAGCGCAAGTCGGCGTGACGACACCTGGATCCCGTTCGGCACGCCGATTGCGAAGGGATGCGACTGCAATCGATCTCTGGGAGGAGAATCGCAATGGCAAAATACACTTCTGTGGCTGTGATTACGCTTCTGTCGATGGCCTTGCCGCGAGCGGCATACTCGCAATTGGTCCTGGACAATTTTTCTTCTGGGGCGTACAGCGCGAGACAATCTTCGGGCCAGGACGTCAACACCCAAACGGGGCAGATGGTCGGAGGAGAGCGGCTGACGGTCTTCGCCGTGTGCCCGCCGGGACCCTGCGGCGCCTCAAACCCCTTCGACCAAGAAGCGGGATTCCAAATCCGACCCGGAAACCCTTCGGCGCTGATCTACAGCGCAGGCTACAAGACGGGACCGCGGGTGGATGTGCAATACGGCACCAATACACCTTTGCAACTGAACCTCGGTTCGTATGACCGCTTTCGCATCAACTTCGATGGAAGCGACTTGTTCGTGAACTTCAACATCCTGGTCTTCACGCCTTCCGGCTGGCTCCAGTCAGGGTGCAACCTTGCGGCGAGCACCAATCCTGTCGGCATCGATTTTCCGTTTGCGGACTTCATCGGCCCAGCAACGCTGGATTTCACCAATATCAACGCGATCGACTTCATTTTTCAGACGGCCAGCGCGGTTGGCGCGAACGATTTTGCGGTCACTTCGTTCGAAGTAATTCCGAACGGGGCGCCAGCGGCGCAAATCACTTGCCACGGCATAGGTACGTGAGTCGAAGCTCTAAAGGCAGCTCCTGAGGGAGCCGCCGGCAACGCCAATGGCTGGGATGCTGGATAGCGCGGAACAACGCCCGCTACTGGCGTCCCGGCCGTTTTTTTTCGGGAGCTACACCTCGCCTCCGCGTTTGGGGACGACGATCTCCCTTCGGGTCATCGCCTCCGACCGCTCCCATTCCTCGCGCGTGGCTGGTTTGAAGGTCAGGATTCGAAGCGACCATGAATGGATGAATCTCCACCGCCAACCTTCCGCTTTTCACCATCGGATCGGCGCTCGCGATGTTCTTCGCATCTTCAGCCGATGCCGCATTGATCATCAGAACGCCCCGTA
>WNFG01000244.1_pt1 | contig 45512 bp, 40 predicted proteins | sample 5400431 | NCBI WGS metagenome assembly WNFG01 (sample SAMN13153346, study PRJNA577476) | soil metagenome | isolation source: 120 cm saprolite under Douglas fir tree site 2 hole 3 replicate 2 | place: USA:California | collected 2015-04-18
GGGGCCAAGCGCGCCGTGCTCGACAGCCTCACCAGCATGGAGCTGGGCGTTCCTTCCGAACGGCGCTTCAAGGAGCTGGTCTACGCCATGACCAAGCACTTCCGCGCCCAAGGAGTCACGCTCAACCTGAACATGGACATCGCCGACCTGCTCGGCTCCGCCCAGCTCTCCGGTCACGGCATCTCGTTCGCCGCTGACAACGTGATCCAGCTCAAGTACGTGGAGCTGGACGGGAACCTCGAGCGCGGCATTTCGGTGTTGAAGGCGCGCGGTGTACGGCACGCGACGGACGTGCGGAGAATGAATTTCACAGAGAAAGGCGTCGAGGTAGGATCCCCCTTCAAGGGTCTGCGTGGCGTCCTGACTGGACTCCCGCTGCCCGTCGAAAAGGTCAAAAAGAAGGAGCGGCCATGACCATACAAAGGCGCGAGGCCGCGAGCCTGGAGCTGCTTGGCAGGACGCTCTACGACACGGCGCAAGTCCTGGAGTCGGCGGAGGGAGCCGAGGAGCGCATGCTCCGCGCGCTCGAGCTCTTGGGGCAGATCCTGCCTTACGACCAGTGTGCGCTGCTCGAGGGGGAACTGGGATTCGCTCCGCGCGTGCTTGTCATCCCGGCCATGCCGCGGGCCGAGCGGGGCGAACTCACGGCCGCGCTCCTCAAGCTCTTCGGAAAGCTCCTCGAGGAACACACGCGCGCCCCGGGACCGCCCTCGAAGGGATCGGAAAGCCACCTCGCGGTTCCGCTCATCGGGCTCGACGATGTGATCGGCGTCCTCTTCGTCCGCCGCGGCGAAGGGGCGTACGAGAAATTGCATCTACAGATTCTCTCGGTGGTCGCGGCGAACCTTGCCGCCTACCTCATGATGCTGCGCGCCCGCGACGCGGAGAGCCAGCGGGCGCGCGAGCTGGCGAAGGCGCGGCTCGCCGCCGAGATGGCGAGCCGGGCGAAGGAGGGGTTCCTGAAGCTGGTCTCCCTCGAGTTGAAGACGCCGCTCGCGGCGGCGCTTGGCTGGGTCCGGATCCTGCGCTCCAAGGAGCTTCCCGAGGCGGAGCGTTTCCGTGCGGTCGAGGCGATCGAGCGCAGCGTCAGGGCGCAGGCCCAGCTCGTCGAGGACCTCCTCGACCTTGCATTCATCGGAACCGAGGTGCGTCTCGACCTGCGGCCCATCGAACCGGCCAAATCGATCGAGGCGGCGATCGACGGCCTGCGGTCGCTGGCGAAGCAGAGGTCGATCCGGCTCGAGGCCACCCTCGACCCGTCGGTCCAGCCGCTCGTCGCCGATCCCGAGCGGCTTGACGAGATCCTCACCATCCTTCTCGCGAACGCGATCAAGTTCACACCCGACGGCGGCCGAGTCGAGATTCGCCTCGAGCCCGCCGGCGCCGGTGCCCGGATCCAGGTGATCGACGCCGGGAAGGGGATCGGTCCCGACCGCCTGCCACACGTCTTCGACCGCTTCACCCAGAAGGACAAGCTGACGAGGCTTGCCATCGCCAAGCACCTGGTCGAGCTTCATGGAGGGAGCATCCGCGCGGAAAGCGCGGGCGAGGAGAAGGGCTCGACCTTCACGGTGGAGCTTCGGCCGGCGGGATTTCCGGCTCAAGTGACGACATCGGCGCGTACCTGATCGAGAAGGCGCGCTGGACGCGACGCCGTGCCCTGCTCGAACGCGCCAAGCGCGCACCGCGCTACGAGCCGCGCCACTTCCCCTACCTGAACCTGGGCCGCGTCTATATGGCTAAGGGCGATCTATCGCAGGCGCTGCGCGAGTTCAGCGAGGCGCTCGAGATGCACCCGAACGACGGTCCGGGCGCGCGCATGGAGCGCGACGTTGGTGAGCGCTTCCTGGGCGATGCGGAAGCACGCCGTCTCGACGTCGGGAGCCGCGCGTCCGGAGGGCGGACGGAGAAATCCACCCGATTGCCGGTGCGCTGCGCACGCCCTCGTCCAGCTTCGCCGCCGCCTTGGAGCGGACGTTCCTGCGCGCCGCTTTCAGGGTCATCCGGATGGCGGCAAGGTCCTGGCCGATCTGGTCGTGCAGCTCCCGCGCGAGCGACCGGCGTTCCGTCTCCCGAACTTCCAGGAGGTCGAGGAGATGATCCAGCTCGATCTCTCGACCACTTCCATCCTCTTCACCATCCTCTGGGACGCGCTCGCTGACCTCCTAGGAACCGCCGCGACGGCCACGCTGCTCAAGGGCGCAGCGCGGCGTGCGGCGGCCCGGAGCCCGGAGCTCGCCGGGCTGGTCATCAAGCGGGACGGCCTCATCTACCGCTACACGTGCCCGTCCAACTGAAGCGGCAGGTCCGGCGGCACGCCGCCCGCGCTGCGCGAGGGTTCGCGAGAAGGATGGTGAGGACCTCGTCAAGCTGCTCAGGACCGGCGACGACCTGGTCGAGCCCGATGAGCGGAACGGCGAGGCGGCTTCCCGACCCCCTCGAGAGCCGTCCAGGGGCGTGCGTCTGCTCCTCGAGGAGCTTTCCGAAGAGCTCGACGAGCGCGACCGTGAACTCGTCCCTCTCGGCCGACTGCATGGCCGGGATCGCAAGCAGGCGCGGAGAAAGTCCCGGCGTTGCGCCGGTATTCGTAGTCGAATCGTTCGCACTTGCCTGGCTCCGCAGCGTCGGCCTACTTGCCGGCCTTCATTTTCCGGACCTCTTGCCGCGATCTAGGAAGACCCGGATTGCCGATTCCAGGTCTTGAGGCGGAAGAGGCTTTTCGAGCGCAAGATCAGCTCCTGCATCCACCGCCGCGCCCCGCACGTGCTCGCCGGTCTGGGCGGACAGAGTGACCACTGGCAGCCGTCTCGTGCTGGTGAAACTCCGAAGTTGCGTGACGACCTGGATGCCATCGAGCTTGGGCAATGCGAGGTCGAGTACCACGATGTCGAACCTCTCGTTGAGCGCGCGAGTGACAGCCTCTTCGCCGTCGGATGCGACGCTGACAAGGTAACCGCGCGCCACCAAGAACTGCTTGTACATCTCGCGGTCATCGACGTTGTCGTCGGCGATCAGAACGCGCGCGCGTTCGGCATCTTCCTCCATGTGCCCCGTCTTTACGGCTTCTTACGAATCGCCGCTGCACTCCCAGATCGGCCTGCGGCTCGGCAACGACCCGGCGGCGCTTCCCGATGGGAAGCACCGCGATGCGAAAAGTTGTTGGCAGGATTCCGCTTGTGCGGGATGAGGCCAGAAGCCTCTCGCGATCGGCGGCGTACTCCCCGTGGATTTGCGTGTCAAGGGCGGGTGCGGCTCGATCCTCTGGAAGGCAGGCCGCGTCTACGGGAGTCGCTTGCCCGGTGGGACCTGCGGAGAACGGGCCCGGGGCGCTTTTCGCTTCGGGATCCAGAATGCCACCTTGGCCCCCGAAAAGTGGTGCGCCCCTTCGGGCTGGTTCTTGGGCGGGCTCTCGACCCAGATGTGCCCGCCGTGAGCCTCGACGATCTGCTTGGCGACCGGCAAGCCGAGCCCCGCCCCCGGCGCGCGCTCATCGCCGACCCGATCGGCGTGGAAGAAGGGGTCGAACACCTTCTCGCCCTCGCCGGGCAAGAGGCCTTCGCCCTGGTCATAGACCTCGAAGAGCAGGTGCGTCGGGTCGCCGCTCACGCGCACCAGGATCTCGCTCCCGTGCGGGCCGAATTTGATGGAGTTGTCGATGAGCTTGGAGAGCGCCTGCCGCAGCTTGCGGTCGTCGCCGAACCCCTGCTCGAGCGTCTCGACCTTCAGGTCGAGGTGGATGCGGCGCGATTTGGCCTTGAGCCGCTCCTCCTTCAGCACGGCCTTGAGCAGCGCCTGCAGGTCGAACGGCTCACGGTGCACGGCGTGCCCGCCGCCCTCGAAGGTGGCGAAGTTGACCAGGTTGTCGATCGTGCGCGATAGGCGATCGGTGGCGAGCCCCATCGATTCGTGAATGCGCTTCTGCTCCTCGGAAAGCGTGCCCATCTTGCCGCTTTGCAAAATCTTCAGATAACCGGTGATGGGCGTGAGCGGCGTCGCCAGCTCGTGCGAGAGGTTCTGCATGAACTCCGTCTTGGAGCGGGCGGCGGCGCGCAGGCGCCTGTTGGCGCCTGTCAGCTCGCGCACCGTGGCCTCGAGGCGCTCGACCAAGGACTTGCTGTACTCGCGCAGGTAGCGACGCTCGTCCTGGCCCTTCACTTTCTCGCGCTTGCCCTTGAGGAATGCGCGCAGCTGACCGGGGAACTTCTCCACGTCGATGGGCTTCTCGATGTATCCGTCGCAGCCGATGGAGAGCGAGAGGCCGCGGTCGCCGTGCGAGGTGAGCACCACGATGGGGCACTGATCGAGCCCCTTGTACGAGCGCAGCCGCGTCGCAGTCTCGTAGCCGTCGAGGCCGGGGAGCCGGATATCGCAGAGGATGAGATCGGGATGCGAGGCGATGGCGAGATCGATGCCCGCCATGCCGTCGGAGGCCTCGAGCACGTCGAAGCCCCGCGGCTCGAGCACACTCCGCACCAGCGCCCGGCTCTCCGGGTCGTCCTCGATGTAGAGGACGCGCGGGGCTGGCTGAGGTGTTGGGTCGGGCATCGATGGGTCCCCGAAGCTGGTGCGGACATGCCTTTCTCCTAGCCGGATTCGACGGCCCGGCTCACGGCAGCGCGGAGACGAGTTTGCGGTACTCGTCCTCGGTGAACGCGCGCAGCGTCTCGGTGCGAACGTTGCCCAGAGAGCCAGTGACGAGCGCGAACTTCGTGACCACCTCGTCGTTCGGCGCCTCTGAGATGACGACCGCGTCGTAGCGGCCCTGCACGAGGTGGAAAGATTTCAGCTCGCCCCCGAGTGACTTCAAAAGCTGCTTGGCCCTCTCGAGCCGGCTCGGGCTCTCCTTGATCGTCTTGAGACCTTGCTCCGTGTACTTGAGTAGCGTGATGTACGTCGCCATATGAACCCCCTGCGTTGGTACTGTCCCCGCGTTCCAGTGTTGCACTTCCAGATCGGCCTGCGGCTCGGCAACGACCCGGCGGGGCTTCCCGATGGGAAGCACCGCGATGCGAAAAGTTGTTGGCAGGATTCCGCTTGTGCGGGATGAGGCCAGAAGCCTCTCGCGATCGCCGCCGTACTCCACGTGGATTTGCGTGTCAAGGGCGCGTGCGGCTCGACCACGGACATGACTTCCCGGGCTATTTGAAGACGAGGTGAGCCACCTCGGATTCGAGGTTCCAGTAGATGATCGCCACCGCGGTCAGGTCGAACGTGGCGTGCGCGCACATCAGCATCCAGATCCGGCCCGTGGCCGCGAAGATCGTGCCGAACACGAGCCCCGTGATCGTCGCTTGTTCGGCGCCGGCGAGCCCCTGGTCAGGGTAATGGAGCACTGCAAACAACGCGGCGGTGGCCAGCACAATCGCCGTCTTTGCGCCCACGCCAGGTCCCAGAAGCTTGCCGAGGCGTTCGAACAGGTAGCCCCGGAAGATGGTCTCTTCTGCGAAGCCCCCGCCGACGATCACAGCGAAGAGCATTCCTGGGAGCGCGGCCCGGTTTCCGGCCAGGTAAGTGCGGCCTCCATTTCAGCCGCCGTTCATGCCGTCGACGAGGACCGGCTCGCCCTGCTCTGTGAGGTGTTCCTTTCCGTCGAAGTCGATGTAGTGCCCGGAGCGCGACGCCTTGGTCATTAGATAAAAGCGATTGTAGTCGTTGGGAGGGATGACGAGCGGGATGCGTCCCGCGATGCGGATGCCGTGCTGCTCGAGCTGGTGGATCTTGTTGGGGTTGTTGGTCATCAGCCGCACCGAGCCGATATTGAGGCTCGCGAGCATGTGCGCCGCGACGGCGTAGTCGCGCTCGTCGTCGCGGAATCCCAGGGCGACGTTGGCTTCCACCGTATCGAGGCCCCTGTCCTGGAGGGCGTAGGCGCGGACCTTGTTGGTCAGGCCGATGCCGCGCCCTTCCTGGCGAAGATAGAGGAGCACCCCCCGCGGCATCGAGGCGAGCCGGCGCAGGGCAACCTCGAGCTGATCGCGGCAATCGCAGCGCAAGGAGCCCATCACGTCGCCGGTCAGGCACTCGGAGTGCAGTCGCGTGGGAACGTCCTCCGCGCCCATCGCGTCGCCGTGCACCATTGCGACGTGTTCCTTGCCGTCGCGGTTGTTCCAGAAGGCGACGATTTGGAACCGCCCGAACCGGCTGGGCAACTCCGCCACCGCCGCGACCCGCACGCAGATGCGGGCCGCGCCGAAGCCGGGGCAGTCGTGGTCCTTGTCGCGCTCGACGAGCTCGTCGAGGGTGGCGACCTTTCGTATTGCGCCGCAGGAATTGTGTGCCATTGGGCTCCCAGAATGTCGCGCACTTGGATGCCACACTTCGCGCACGGTTCCCAGATGAGTCTCATCCATCCGGGAAAGGGATTGACACATCTCTCGCGGTGGCAAATGCTGCCTGTCCGCATTCCGACCGAGGGAGGAAGCCATGAAGAAGGCAATGTTCGGGTTCGCGCTCGCTCTTTGCTGCAGTGCCGCCGCGCTCGCAGAGGTCAAGACGGAGACCCTCAAGGTGAGCGGCTGGAAATGCGACAAGTGCCCCGGCAAGACCGAGGCGAAGCTGAAGGAGTTGAAGGGGGTCGAGTCCGCGACGGCCGATCGCGCAAAGGGCCAGATCGTCGTCAAATACGACGACAGCAAGACGAAGCCGGCAGATCTGGAGAAGGCCGTGGCCTCCTCGGGCTTCGCCGTCGCGAAGTAACGGCTCGCCTCCCGCGAGCGACATCGCCGAAATTGCGCCGCGGGGAGCTCGAATGCCTGTCCGCCTTCACACCTGCATGCTCTGCGAGGCGGTGTGCGGCCTCGCAGTCGAGTTGGAGGGAACGTCGGTCCGCAGCGTCCGGGGCGACGCGGACGATCCCTTCAGCCAGGGGCACATCTGTCCGAAGGCCGCCGCGATCCCCGACGTCCAAGGCGATCCAGACCGCGTCCTCGAGCCGCAGCGACGCGACGGAGGCCGTTGGCAGGCCGTCTCCTGGGAGGCCGCGCTGGAAGAGGCCGGCGAGCGTCTCGCTACCATTCAACGCAAGCACGGCAGGAGCGCCGTGGGCGTTTACCTCGGCAATCCCATCGTCCATTCCTACTCGGCGCTCCTGGCGACGCCGCTCTTTTCGCGCGCGCTCGGGTCGCGCGCGCGCTTCTCGGCCACTTCCGTCGATCAGCTGCCGCACATGCTGGCGGGGCTGGAGATGTTCGGTCATCAGATCCTGCTGCCGGTGCCGGACGTCGATCGCACCAGCTTCTTCCTCATGCTGGGCGCAAATCCGCTGGCGTCGAACGGCAGCCTGATGACGGCGGGCGGCATCTCGCGCCGCCTCGACGAGCTACGGAAGCGCGGCGGCAAGCTCATCGTCGTCGACCCTCGCAGGACCGAGACGGCGGCGGTCGCCGATCAGCACCTCGCCATCCGCCCCGGGACCGACGCGCTTCTCCTTCTCGCGCTTCTGCACCTGGTCTTCGAGGAGGGCCGCGCGGACCTGCGCCACCTGGCGCCTTTCAGCGACGGCCTGCAGATCCTCCGGGATACCGCCCGACGCTTTCCACCCGAGCGCGTCGAGGGCCGCACCGGCATCGCGGCGGGCGAGATCCGCGCTCTTGCCCGCGCCTTCTCCACTGCGCTGTCCGCGGTGGCGTATGGCCGCGTCGGCGCTTGCACGCAGGAGTTCGGCGGTCTGACGGCGTGGCTGATCGTGGCGCTGAACGCGGTCACCGGCAACCTCGACCGTGAGGGCGGCTTCATGTTCACCACGCCGGCGGCAGATCTGGTGGCCCTGGCGGAGCGAACGGGCGATCGCGGGCATTTCGGCGTCTGGCGCAGCCGCGTGCGCGGCTTGCCGGAATTCGGTGGGGAGCTGCCCGCCGCGACGCTGGCCGAGGAGATCGACACGCCGGGCGAGGGCCGCATCCGAGCGCTGGTCACCTTCGCCGGCAATCCCGTGCTCTCGACGCCGAACGGCGCGCGCCTCGACCGCGCCCTGGAAAACCTCGAGTACATGGTCTCGATCGATCTCTACCGCAACGAGACCACGCGGCACGCCAACCTCATCCTGCCCACCAGCTTCGGCTTCGAGCGCGACCACTACGATCTCGCCTTCTACGCGCTCGCGGTGCGCAATGCGGCTCGCTACGTGAAACCGCTCATGCCCCGGCCCGCGGGCGTGCGCGGTGACTTCGAGGCGCTGCTCGACCTGGCGCTGAGCGTGCGCCGGCACGGCGGCGGGCGGCCTGGTCGCGTCTTGGGCGCGACGCTGCGGGCGGCGCGGATGCTGGGCGACCGGCGGCTGCTCGATCTGCTGCTCCGCTTCGGACCGCATCGACTCTCCTTGCGCAAGCTGGGGCGGAGCCCGCACGGGATCGACCTCGGACCCCTCCGGCCGCAGCTCCCCGCCCGGCTCTCCACGCCGGGAAAACGACTTCAGCTCGCGCCCGAGATCTTCCTGCGCGACTTGCAGCGCCTGGAGGCCCGCCTCGCCCAGCCTGCGCAAGAGGGGCTGGTGCTCATCGGCCGGCGCGCGCTGCGCAGCAACAACTCGTGGATGCACAACAGCCTGCGGCTGGTGAAGGGCCCACCGGGTTGCGTCCTTCTCATGCATCCGGAGGACGCGGCGGCGCGCGGCCTGCGGGCGGGCGAGCGGGCGCGGGTGGCATCGCGCGTGGGCAGCATCGAAGCGCCGGTCGGCGTGACCGAGGATCTCGCGCGCGGCGTCGTCAGCTTGCCTCACGGCTGGGGACACACGCGCAACGGCGCCTCTCTCGGCATAGCGGCCGCGCACGCCGGCGCAAGCCTCAACGATCTGACCGACGAGCAATCGGTGGACGCGCTTTCGGGCAACGCCGCGTTCAACGGCGTTCCGGTGACGGTGGCGAAAGCGTAGGTCCGGTCACCCGCCCTTGGGCGCCGTCCGGCCTTCGAAGTAATCGAGCGCGCCGGGATGGAAGGGGATGGACGCCGGCCCCCGAAACGGGGGCTTCTCCCAGAGCGACCCCCCGTCGCGAGATTCAGTCAGCGCCTGCGCGATGTCGCGCGCGCGCTGCCGGTCGCAGCCCTCCAGCACGACGAGCAAGTCGCCGCCCAGCACGGCCACCGCGCGCAGTGGCACCTTGCCGTCGCGCGCGAACCTGCCGCGTCCCTCGAACGCTTCGCGGGCGTCGACATCGGGAAGCAGCCCCACCTGGAGTTGGCCGCTGCTCAAGAGCTTGACCACGTCGACGGATGTCCTGGCCGCCGCCGGGACCGCCTTGCTCTCCGGCCAACGCGCCGCGATGGCGGACGCGACGGCGGCGGCGACGTCAAGCGCGCCGGGCCGCGCCTCGTCGGTCACGACGACGAGGTGCTTGGCCCGGTACGCGTACCACTGGCGATACGGGGAGTGGCCAGGCAAGAGCACCATGGCCGCCCCCAGCAGCGACACCGCTAGAAGCCTCCGCTCACTCGTCATCGGATCCCGGCTTGAACACATCGAGTTGGAGGAAGTTCGAGACGACGTAATTGGGGACGTCCACCAGGTTGCTGATGCGAAGATCGCAGGCGACGCTGCAGAGCAAGTACGCCTGCTCCGCGGTCAGCGGCGATGGTGCCGGCGAGGTCGGTCCCGTCAAGAGGGCGATCATCTTGAGCAGCGCGTCGCGAGCCGCCAGCGTCACGTCCTCCGACTCGTTCCTGAGCGGGCGCAGGAGGTGGTTGGAGTTCACGTCGATCCACAGCTCCGGCGCCATGACCACGCCGGCGGGCTTGACCGGAATACCCATGGTGGCGATGAAGTGCTCCGGCTCGAGATCCCGCAGCACGCCGGCGCGGTTGCTCTCGAACCGGGGCCAGTTGCCGAAGGCCGCGGCCAGGCCCTTGCGGACCTCGACCTTCACCGTCACGATGGCGTTCATCTCGATGGCGGTGCCGGAAACCTCGCCGTCCCCCTGCGCCCAGTGGACGTCGCCGACGGAGAGCCCGCACCCGTCGATGAAGCAGGGAAAGAGCAGCGTGGTTCCCTTCACCATCTGCTTCACGTCCGTGTTGCCGCCGTTCTCGCGCGGGGGGATGGTGCGCAGGCAGCGGTCCCTCGCCCTCCCATTGCGGCCGCAGAGCCGAGCCGGCACCGCGTCGGTCGGTTCTGGAGGCAGCACGAATCCCTGCTTTGCCCGAAGCTCCTCCTCCCGGGCGAAAGCGGTCTCGATCTCGGGCATGCCCAACTCGACGCCGATGGTGCCGGCGAACCCATGCAGCGGCAGTCTCACGCCGGGGAGGTCGCGCGAGGTCGCGAAGCGCGTGCCGTCGCTCCCGGCAGGCCCCAGCTCCCAGTGAACGATGGCCGGGTCGGTGAAGACGTCGCGGAGGAAGCCGAAACCCGGGACCGCCACCGTGTACCCGAAGTGATCGGGCCCGGGACCGACGTCGATCATGGTCACTGCGAGCACGTCGCCGCGCTTCGCCCCCCTCACGTGCAGCGGGCCGGTGAGCGGATGGATGAGATTCAGGTTGGCGGCCGCGACCGTCGCCCGTGTGGACCTGCGGTTGAACGGATTGTCGAATGCGTCGCGGGTCTCGAAGATCACTGTGTCGCCGGGGTTTGCCTCGGCGGCCTCGGGAATGTCCGGGTGCCAGCGGTTGTGACAGGTGCGAAGCGGATCCTCGCCGCAAGGGACCGGCACGTTATCGACGTAGGTGATGGGGATTCGAACCTGCTTTGCGAACGACGGCCCGGCGGCCGCGGCGAGCAGCGCAGCCGTGCTGATCAGAACGCTTTTCATGGTCGCCCCTCCCCGCGCGGCAATCGCGCGGCCGGGCGGTGACGGAAGATCTGCGGACAAACGCCTTCGCCTTGCCCGCCCCTCAAGAGCGAAGCTGGGCGCCCCATACGCCCTGGCCAGTACGATTGTCAACGGCGCGGTCCCCGGCGCGACAGACGAGCGCAGAGTCGGCGAGTCCACAGTCGAGCAGGCGAGCCCGACGAGTGAACGCTTGCTTGCGGCGCGACGCTTCCTACCTTGGCAACGCTGTCTGGGCATGAATAGTTTCACGCATGCTACTTGAGTTCATCAGCAAGAACCGCTCAGAGCTCATCCGCCGCACGCGCGAGAAGGTGCGATCCCGCTCCTCGCCACGCGCGACGCCCGAAGAGCTCGAGAGCGGCGTGCCGCTCTTCCTCTCCCAGTTCACCGACCTCCTCGCCGCGACGCACGTCCTCCTCGATGCGCACGTCGACAAAATGTCGGCGGCGACCCCGGCGCTTGGCCGCGCCGCCAAGCACGGCAACGAGCTGCTGAAGCGCGGCTTCACCATCGCCCAGGTGGTCCACGACTATGGCGACGTCTGCCAGGCGATCACCGAGCTGGCGGGCGAGCAGAAAGCGCAGTTCAGCACGGCCGAGTTCCACCTCCTCAACCTCTGCCTCGACAACGCCATCGCCGAGGCCGTCACCGAATATTCGCGCCAGCGCGAGCAGAACATCGCCGACGCAGAGGTCGAGCGCCTCGGCTACTTCGCGCACGAGCTGCGCAACCACCTCTCCACCGCCACCATGGCTTTTCAGGTCCTGCGGGGCGGCACCGTCGCCATCGGCGGAAGCACGGGCGCCGTGCTCGAGCGAAGCCTGACGGGTCTGCGCGATGTGGTCGATCGCTCCCTGGCCGAAGTGCGGCTGACGAGCGGGCAACACCCGCGGACGCGCGTCGTGCTCGCCGATTTCATCGAGGAGATCGAGGTGTCCGCCTCGCTCGATGCAAAAACGAGGAACATCGATCTCACCGTCGAGCCGGTGAAGAACGGCGTCGCGGTCGAAGTCGACAGCCACCTCCTTGCCTCCGCCGTCTCCAACCTCCTGCAGAACGCGTTCAAGTTCACCCACGCCCGCGGCCACGTCTCGCTGCGCGCGCGGAAGAAGGGGGATCGCGTCCTCATCGAGGTAGAGGACGAGTGCGGCGGCCTGCCGCCCGGCAAGGCGGAGGAGCTGTTCCGTCCCTTCGAGCGGCGCGGAACCGACAAGTCCGGCCTCGGCCTCGGCTTGGCCATCACCCGCAGGAGCGTCGACGTAAACGGCGGCGACATCAGGGTGGAGAACATGCCCGGCAAGGGCTGCGTTTTCACCATCGGCCTGCCGATCGCGGTCTAGGCCAGAGCTGAGGGGCCGCCGCCAGGGCGGCCCCCCGAGCTAGATCACAACGAAGTGCGGATCCAGCCGTAGCGCGTGTGGCTGGGCTCCACGCCCAAGGCCAGGTACCGCTCCCGGAACTTGGAGAGGTTGTCCTTCTGAGCGGTCTGGTTCGGCGGATTGGGCGGGAACTCCAATAGGACTTTGAGAGAATTCGGGATGCGCTGCTCGAAGTCCGCCGGCAGGGAGCGGTCCGCAGCGTGCGGCGTGAGCCCGTACAGCTTGGCCGAGTTGAGGCCCAGGATGTGGCGCTTGTCGGACTCGTCCAGCTGCGGGTAGTCCCAGCGCTCCGCGATGCTTTCGGGGATCTGGAACCGCCAGAGCGCCTCGATCTGCCACTGCGGGCTCCCGTACCAGAGCGAGTCCGATCCGAAGACGATGTGCTTCGGACCCTTGTACCGGAGCAGCTGCCCGAGGATGTGCGCGGTCACGGTCGGGAACGTCACCACCGACGAGGCGAAGGTGGTCCCGATCTCGGCGTAGGAGTTCTTGAAGTGGCCGGTGAGCTGCGCGTACGGCGTCACCCAGTCGATGTTCGGCACTCCGTTGAGCAGCGGCCGGGTTCCCGCTTCGGTTGCCCGGATCTCCGCCAGCGCCTGATCGTCGAAGAAGGTGTCCTGGATGCAGGAGTGGTAGGTGAGGAAGTTCAGATTGGGCCAGTCCTTGAGCGCCTTGGGCAGGTCGGACGGGTAGCCGTTGTGCGCCAACGGCGGCAGCCCTCTGGCGAGCCCCTTGTGCACCGCAATGATGTTCCCGCCGGGGCCGAGGCGCCCAGCGTTCACGTTCTTGGTGATCAACTCGAAGGTGGGATAGGCCACTTTCTCGTCGTCGTGCTGCCACTGCTGCATCAGGCTGTTCGGGTCGTGGTCCACCTTCGCGGCCTGGGAAATGTTGTAGCCCTTCCAGGCATCGGGATGATGATGGTCGATCTGGTACTGGATGTAGTCGAGGTTGCCCTTGCCGACGTAGAGCAGCCCGTGCGCCATCGCGCGGCGCGATCCGGCCAGCTCATTGATGAAGTCGCGGCCGGCCGCGGTTTGCGCTGCGGTGAGGACCTCGCCGGTGCGCGCCTCGCTCACGTTGCGCGCAGTGAAGGGCACCCCCCCGGGGCCCAGCGCCACGAAGGCGGTGACGTTGCTGATGAGGCCGACGGTGACCTGGCTGTCGAAGTAGATGCTCTTGATGAACTGGACGATGTGGAACATGTCCTTCGTGACCGGCATGCCGATCAGCTTCGGGTTCCACACGCCCCACGGGTTGCCGAACTCGTCGCCCACGTTGTTGGGGTTGAACGGGTTCGACCTGAAGCCGGGCGTGGTCGGCCCCTGCGCGATGGCGCGCAGCGCGAGGACGCCATTCTGGTCGTAGCTCCCGCGCACGAAGTGGAGCTGGTCGTCGACGACGAACAGGTCCTTCGGCGGGCGGTTGACCTCGCCGGCCTCCTCTTCGAACATCTCCGCATCATCGACGTTGAAGAACTTCCCGAACACGTCGTTCATGGCGATGAATGCGGCCGCGGTTCCCCCGGACGACCCGAGGAACTGCCGGCGGCTGATGCCGAGCTTCTTCGCCGCCGTGTCGGAGAGCTCCTTGATCCTCGCCTCCACCTTCTTCTGGTTTTCGCTCTGTGGAGGCGGCATGTACTCGCCGTTCGAGACCACCCGCGTCGGCACGGGCGAGGGGAAGTCCGCATCCTCGGCGTCGTACGCGCGCGTGCACTTGGCAAGCTGCTCGTCGCTGAGCAGCGTGTGGTCCGGTTCCCACGTCCCGCCGGTTTCCTTCCACTTGATCGACATGGTGACCCCTTGGGATTGGGGCGCGGCTCGATGCCCGCCCTCGGGGGACGCACCGCCACGAAGCGGCCCGTTCCCAAGGCGCGCTTGCTCTCAGCGCTGGGTCAAAGTCAATGCACGATGTGTCAAGCCGAAGGGCGGGGGACGTCGCCGGTTCCGTCCGAGGTCGAGTGGTAGAGTTTTCCGTCCGCGGCGCGCGCGAAGACGTCGAGTTGGAAGCGACCCCAGACGCCAGCGAGTGAAACGCCCGTAAACGCCATCGGAGCATCGGGCTGGGCCGAAGGCGGTCGTCCCGCGGATTCGAACGGGGTCCAAGATTTGCCGTCCCAGCGTTTGTGCAGCAGGTCGCCGAGCGGGCCGCGAGCAAATATGTCGAGCCGCGTCGAACCTCCGCCGCATGCCACCGGTGCGCTGGCGAGCGGAACGGAGACCTCGACGGCGGGGTAGATCGAGTCCCGCTCGGTCGCGAAGCCGAGCGAAGCGAACGGCGTCCAGTTGGTGCCGTTCCACCACTTGACGACCAGGTCGCCCGGCCCGCCCCGCGCCGCGACCGCGATCGCACGGGGACCGCAGCTGGTCGCGGAGATCGGACCCGCGAGCGGCTCGTCTGCTCTTCCTTCACGCGCGACGCCGCCGAGCGAGACGAACTCGCTGAACTCGTTCTCGTGCCATGTGGAATGCAGGAGCGCTCCCGCCGCGCCGACGGCAAACACGTCCATCCATCCGGGGGCGCAGCTGCACGCGGCCGGTGCGCCCGCGAGCCCCATCGGCACGGCAGTCGCGCCTACCCAGATCGCCGGCGAACCGATGCAGTCGAAGCCGCCCCACTCACCTCCGCGCAGCGTGCCGTGCAGCAGTTCGCCCTCGGGCCCGCGCGCGAGGAGGTGGATCTCGGCTGGTCCGGTGGCGCATGCCGCGATGGGCCAGTCGACAGGCATCGTCGGGGATCCGGCAGCCCGAACCACCGGGACGCCGAGCGAGCGCGGCTCGCTCCACGCGGCTCCGTCGCGCTCGAGGACGAGGAGCTCGCCACCCGGACCGCGCACGAACAAGGTGATGCGCCGCTCCCCAGTCGCGACCGCCGCCGGGCACGACACTCCGTCCGCAATCTCCGACCAACGGGATTGTCCCACCGCGCGTAGATTTACCAGCGAGCCGGGGAGGCGGCCACTGACCGACGCTTCGACGGAACGTTAAAAAAAAATAATTATTTTTTTTTAGCGGTGCGCGACGAAGTTCGCCTTCGCCTCGGGCATCTCGCGCTGGATGGCGGCGACCCGGTCGGAGTTCGAAGGGTGGTCGGAGAGGAACGCCGGCGGCTCCTTGCCCTTTCCGTACGCCGCCATCCGCTGCCAGAAGTCCACCGCCCCCGACGGGTCGTAGCCCGCCTTCGCCATCAGGACGAGGCCGATGTGGTCGGCCTCGGCCTCCTGCGTGCGCGAGAAGGGGAGCTCGACGCCCATCTGTGCGCCCAGGCCGAGCGCCGCTCCGACCATTTGTACTGCCTCCGGCTTGGCGGCCCCCACCGCCGCCAGGATGCCCGCCTCGCCGAGCTGCATGAGCTCCATGCGCGACACGCGTTCCGCCCCGTGGTGCGCCAGCGCGTGCGAGGTCTCGTGGGCAAGGACCACCGCGAGCCCCGACTCGTCCTGCGTGAGCGGCAGGATGCCGCTGTACACGGCGATCTTGCCGCCGGGAAGGCACCAGGCGTTCACCGTTTTGGGATCGTCGATGAACGTGACCTGCCACTGATAGCCGGGGTGGAAGTTCGCCTCGGCCGCATCCGCTATCCGCTTCGCAACCCGCTGCACCATCGCGTTGGCGGCAGCGTCGCCGCTCGGCTTCGCTTTGGCGAGCTCCTGCGCGTACGTCTGCGCGCCGAGCTGGTTCATGGTGGAGTCACCGACGAGGTTCAGCTCCTGGCGCCCGGTAATCGGAGCGGTGGAGCAGGCCAGGCTGATGACCAGGAGGGCGAGCGATCGCACGGTCCGTGTAGGCTTCATCCCATCAAGGTACGCATCGTCCCGCTTCCGCGTGCCCGCAACCCGGCTCCGCACCGAGGTCCGAACCCCGGCCGCGCGCGTGGCCGAGTTGGGAAGGGATCCCGGCGATCTCAAGCCATGCGAACTGCTGCTTCGCTGAACGATGCTCCCGAACGGATGTGCTAGCCTCCTGCCGCCAGAAGGGGGGGCACCACCATGGCCAATGCCGTCACCGGGCCGAGCCCGACCGCCGCACTCCAGCCGCGAGGAGTGGGCGAGATCCTCGGGGAAGCGTTCGAGCTCTACAAGAAGAATGCCGCGCTGCTCATCGTCACCGCGGCGATCGCGATGGGGCCGGTGTACGTCGTAAAGGACGCGATCCTGGCGGCGTCGCTCGCCCCCGTCGCGACGGCGGGGCTGGAAGCCGACGCCGATCGGCTGCAGGATCTGGAGAAAGAGATGGAGCAAGCTCAAGCCCGCGGCGCGTCGCCCGCCGAGATCCAGGCGATCGCCGCCCGGCAGATGGAGATCGCGCTCGGCGCGACGAAGAAAAGCGCCGGGGTGCTCGCTGGCTGGGGGGTCATGGTGCTCGGGCTCTGCTTGACCATCCCGCTCTTCGTCCTCGCCGCCTATCTTGCCCAGGCCGCGCTCACCGTGGTGGTCGCCGACCGCGCGCGGGCGGGGACGATGGGCTGGCAGCAAGCGTGGCAGGTCGTGCTGCAGAACCTCGGCGCGCTGGTCGTGACCAGCCTGATGGTGGTGATCGGCGTGGCGTTGGGGCTCGTTTTCTGCGTTCTGCCCGGGCTCCTCTTCAGCTTGTTCGCGGCGCTCACCGTACCGGTCGTGCTGCTGGAGAAGAAGAGGGGCACGGCCGCCATCGGCCGCTCGGTGGAGCTGGTCAAGGCGGACTGGATGCGCGTTCTCGTGGTGCTCGTCGTCTTCGGCATCCTGCAGGCGGTCGCCTCCTGGGTGGGTGGACTGATCATCCCTTCGCGTTTCTACTTCCCGCACCTGCTGCTCGGCGACCTGGTGTCAATCGCCGTGCTGCCCATCCCGATCATCGGGCTCGTCCTGCTCTACCAGGACATCGCGCGCACCAAGCTGAACGTGCCCGAGGAGAAACTCGAGGCGCAACGGGCCGGGTTGCTGACGCGACCGACCTGAGCGGTGGTAGACTGTGCCAGTGGAGCCGGAGCGCTATGAGCTCCTCGATCTGCTTGCTTCCGGCGGAATGGGGGAAGTCTACCGGGCGCGGGCGAGGGGCGCTCACGGGTTTGCAAAGACGGTCGCCGTCAAGCGCCTGCGGCCCGAGCTTGCGCGCGACGAGCGCTTCGTGGAGCGCCTGGTCAGCGAGGCGCAGCTGCTCGTCTCGCTCCAGCACTCGAACCTCGTCTCCATCCTCGACCTGGGTCGCGCCGGCGACGACGTCTTCCTGGTCCTCGAGTACGTCGACGGGCCCGACCTGGGGCAGCTCCTGAGCGCGGGTCCGCTGCCGCTCGACCTGGCGGTGCAGGTGGTGCAGGCCGCCTGCGACGGCGTGGCCTTCGCCCACGAGCGGCCCGAAGGCGCGGTGGTGCACGCCGACCTGAGCCCGGCCAACGTGCTCGTTTCCAGGGCTGGCGAGGTCAAGGTAACGGATTTCGGGATCGCGAGACGCGAGGGAATGGGCGGCGATACCGGAATCATCGAGGGCAAGTGGCCGTACATGTCGCCGGAGCAGGCGCGCGGCGGGCCGCTCACCGCGCGCAGCGACGTCTTCTCCATGGGCGCGGTGCTCTACGAGGCCCTCACCGGGCGGCCGCCGTTTGCCGGCGAAACGGCGGAAGAGGTTCGCCGGGCAGTTCTGGAGACCGAGCCGCCACCTCCGCTGCGGGACGGGCTGCCTGCGCCGCTCGAGGCGGTTTGTCTGCGCGCGCTGGGGCGGCGGCCGGAGAAGCGCTTTGGCACCATGCGGGAGATGGCCACCGCACTGCGCGAGATCGCCGCGCAGCTCGGATATCGCAACGACCCGGCGCAGTTGGCCCGGCTGGTGGCGGAGCGCGCTCCGCCCGCCCGCCGCCTGGCGACGCTGCGGCTGCTCTCGGAGCTGGGCATCGCGCCGCGGGCGGTGAAGACGATGGAGCCCAAGCCGGCGTGGCTGGGCACGACGGTCCATCGGGAGCGCGGTGGGAGGGGCTGGAAGGCGCAACGCCGGTCGCGCCTCTTGCCTCCTCTGCTGGGGGCGATTCTGCTCGCGGGCGTCGCGCTGGGCGCGAGAAGGATCGCAGTACCCGCGCCCGCGCCACAGGCGGCGATTCCGCCGGCCGCCGCGCAGATCGCGCAGCCGCCGAGCGCGGCCGCGCCGCCGATGCCCATCACCTCTGCTCCGCGCGAGCGGCCGCGCGCCGTCCGCAGCGCGCGCCGCGCCCGCGCTGCCGGCACGCTGCGCATCTTCAGCGAGCCGTGGGCCGAGCTGTCGGTGGACGGCAAGAGCACCGGCGAGACCACGCCGATTGCGGAGCTGCGCCTGAGCCCCGGCCCGCACCGCCTGCGCCTGGCGAACCCGGTGCTGCAACTCGAGCGTGAGATGGACGTCAACGTGGTCGAGGGTGAAATCCGGGTCCTGCAAATTCAACTCGCCGAGGGCCGATGAGCGCCTCCGACCAGGCCCGGCCGTGGGTGACAGTGTCCTCGCCCTCGCAGGGGCGGCTGCGCTTCCGGCGGCTGCGGCTGGTGGTCGCTTCCGGGCCGGACGCAGGGCGGAAGGTGGAGTTCGCCGACGAGCGGGTGCGCGTCGGCGGCCGGCGCGAGAACGAGCTGCCGCTCTCCGACCCTCTCGTCTCCGGGCTACATCTGGAGATCGAGGCGACTCCGCTGGGCGTGCGCTTGCGCGACCCCGGTTCGACCAATGGAACCTGGGTCCTGGGCCTGCGCGTCGGCGAGGCTTATCTGAAATCGGGCACGGAGATCCTCGTCGGCTCCACCGTGCTTCGCCTGGAAGCCGGCGAGGACTCGACCGAGGTGGCGCTGGGACCGGACCACTTCGGGCTGCTCTGCGGGGAGTCGGCGCCGATGCGCGCCATCTTCGTGCGGCTCGCCCGCATCGCGCCGGCCGACGTGCCGGTGCTGCTCACCGGCGAGACGGGGACGGGCAAGGAGATCGCCGCGCGCGCCATCCACGAGGCGAGCCCGCGGGCGCACGAGCCGTTCGTGGCGGTCGAGTGCGCGGCCATCCCCGGCACGCTGATCGAGAGCGAGCTGTTCGGCTACGAGCGCGGCGCTTTCACCGGCGCGGAGCGAAGCTACGCCGGCGCCTTCGAGCGCGCTGCATCCGGCACGCTGCTCCTCGACGAGGTAGGCGAGCTGCCTCTCTCCGTCCAGCCCAAGTTGCTGCGCGCGCTCGACCGCATGGAAGTCCGCCGCCTCGGCTCCGACGCCGTCCGGCCCGTCGGGGCGCGCATCATCGCCGCCACCAACCGCGACCTCGCGCGCATGGTCAACGAAGGCTCCTTCCGCGACGACCTCTACTACCGCCTGGCGGTGGCCGAGGTGCACCTGCCGCCGCTGCGCGAACGCCGCGAGGACATCCCGCTCCTGGTGCGGCGGCTCCTCGAGCTGACGCCGGGCGCCGCGCGCGAGCTGGACGGGACCACGCTGGCCGCGCTGCTCGGACATAGCTGGCCCGGCAACGTGCGCGAGCTGCGCAACGCCGTGCAGCGGGTGGCGCTGGTGGGCGAGCCGGCCTTCTCCGCCGCGCGTCCCCCTCGCGCCTCGGGTACAGCGCTTCCCGTGGCGCTCGACCTGCCCTACAAGGATGCGCGCGACCAACTGCTGGAACAGTTCCGCGCCTTGTACACGCGAAGCCTGTTGGACCGGACCGGGTCGGTGTCTGCGGCGGCCCGTCTCGCTCAGGTCGACCGCATGACGTTCCACCGGCTCCTGCGCCGGAGCGAGAGCGACCGAGAGGAGCCCGAGGAGCCATGAGCCGAGTCGTCTGGATGGCGCTGGCCGCCGTGCTGGCCGCCGGTTCCGCCGCCGCGGCGCGAGATCCGGTGGCGGTCGTGGATCTGGGCGCCGATGCAGCGTCGCGCGATCGACTCCATCCGGCGGCGGCTCGGCTCGCCTGGCAAATTGCGGCTCTCCGTCTGGCGGCGGACCTGCCGGCCCCGCTGCGCGCGGCGATGGAGGGTGAGCCGGCACCGCCGCCGTTCGCGCTCGATCTGCGGCCGGCGCGCGCGGCCTACGCGGCCTTCGAGTACGAGCGCGCCGGGGCGCTGCTCTCCGCTGTGGAGATTGAAACGCTGGGCCGCGCGGCGGCCGCGCAGCTCGCGCCGGTCCTGGCCGAGCTGTATCTCTTGCGCGGAGTGCTGGCCGTGGCGCAGCGGGATCAGCGCGCTGCGCTACGCGCCTTCGCGCTGGTCCAGCGGCTGCAGCCCGGCCTGCCTTTGGACCCGGCGCGCCATCCGCCCCCAGTCCAGGCCGCATTTCAGGCGGCGCGGGCTGCTCCTGTAGAACGCGGGTCGCTGCTTCTAACGACGCGCGCGGGCGCCGAAGTGCTTCTCGACGGCGTGCCCGCTGGAACGGCGCCGCTCCCCGACGCGCCGCTGGAAGCGGGGCTGCATCTGCTGATCGTCCAGGCCGCCGGCGCGCTCCTCCACGCCGAAGTGCTCGAGGTGGCGCCCGGGCTGACGCTCTCCCGGCGTGTGGAGCTACAGCCCGAGCCGCCCGAGGTCGCTGCGCGCGGGCTCATCGAGGAGGCCGCGCGCAACGCCGGGCCCGCCCGCCGCGGAGCGCTGGCGCGTGTCGGCGAATTGTGCGGCGTGGCGCGCCTGCTGTTGGTGGAGGACAGTCCTGAAGGCGCGTCGGCGCGCCTTCTCGATCTGCGCACGGGAGAGGTATCGGCGATGGCGCCGCTCGGCGAGGGCCTGCCCGATCAAATCGGCGGCTGGCTCCAGCCCGCGTCCGCTCCGCTGGCCGCGCTCGCGCCCGCCCCCGAGTCGCGCCCGGCGTCGGTCCCGCTCTACAAGCGCTGGTGGTTCTGGGCCGGCGTCGGCGCGGCTCTTGCCGCAACCTCGCTGACCGTCTACGCCAGCACGCGGCCGCACGACGTGGTCTGCTGCGGGAGCGGTCCCTAGTGCGCCCCTTGTTGCCGCCGCTGTTCCTGGGGGCGCTCGCCGCCTGCGGGCACGAGGTGCAGCTCTCGATCGCGGCCGATCCGAGCTGCGCGGGGCGCGACCTCGCCTGCCTCTCTTACGTGCAACTGGTGCAGATCGGCGGCGACGGCGTCTCGTCCCGCTGCGCCGAGGTGCCTCGGGCGGCGCGCAGCTTCGACAAGCTGGATCTCAAAGGCGCGGTGACGGTCTCGCGCCGCGGCTCCGCGGAATCGGTGCAGGTGCTGGGCTTCGGCCCCAGCCCTGCGGGCCCCTGCACCGGCCCGCTGCTGTTCGCGGCGGGCGGTCCGCTGCCCAGCTCCGGAGGCGGGGTGCTGCAGGCCGCTTGTCACGTCGACTGCAGCCAGGGCGGCTCCGGGGCGAGCGGCGCGGTGAGCGCTTTCCTCGCCGACCCGCTCGACGGCACGCTGCTGGTCGAGGCCGGCGAGCTCTTCCAGGCGCAGGAGCTGGTGCCGCTGGCACGACAAGAAGTCCGCTTCGCCGCCTTCTCCAGGCAGGCGCCGCTCGACGCGAGCGCGGCGTTCGCCACCGGCCCGCTGCTGCTGGTGCCGCCCTCGCAGGGGGCCTGGTGCTCGGCGATGCGAGTGAGGCGCGACGGGGTGCCGCCGGTCCTCACCTGCATCGACCAGGGGACTTCCGCTACGGCCTTCGCGCTGGGACGCGAAGACGTGACCGCTCTGCGCGCGCGTCTGATGGTCCAGACGGGATTCGTGGTGGGCCGGGTGCGGGACGACGCGAACACCCCCCTGGCGGGCGCGCAGATCTCGCCGCTGTCCGGCGGGCAAGTGGTCTACTTCGCCGGCGCGGGCGTCAACGGCGATCCGAACGCGGCCACCGACGACACCGGCATGTTCGCGGTGCTCGCGGCCGACGTGCTGCACCTGCGCGCCACTGCTCCCGGCTACGCCGCTCGCACCGTGGTGGCGGGAGCGCAGGCCGACGGCATCGGGCTGGTGGAGATCGCCCTGCGCCCCTGAGAGTCCCGGGCCTCAGACCTCGGACCTCAGGCCTCAGGTTTCGCCAGGACAGTCCCCCTGAACTCGAACTCGCCGGGCGGAGGCGGAGGCCGCAGGCGCTCGATGGACCTGGCATAGAAGGAATCGTCGGATCGGTGCACGCCCTCGACATCGACGAGGTCGCCCTCGTGCAGATCCGCCGCGGAGCGCGGGTCGCCCCAGCCGCCCACCGCGGTCTGGTCGTCGAAGTGCAGCACCGTATCGCCGATGGTGATGGTCTGCGCCTTCGCGTCGATGGCGTCAATGAACCCGAATAGCTCCAGCTCCTCGGGTTCCGGCAGCACGACGCAGATCTTGCGCGCGACAATGCCGTGCTCCGCGTCGAGGGTCGCCACCACCGCGAGTTGGTCGCCGACGTGTAGGTCATTCAGCGTGAGGGAGTCGTCGCCGCGCAGGATGACGGTGTCGTTCGTGACCTCGACGGGTAGCACGCCGATGGTCAGGTGCATGCCGTCAATGGCGGTGAGCGGGCCCCGGAAGTGGACGACGTCGTCCTCGCCGTCGTCGTCTCCCTGCGGGCGTATGGTGATGGTGCGCGCCAGCACGGTTCCGCCTGTTTGTAGCAACCCCTCGACTTCGACGAATTCGCCGACCTGGATGGCGTCGAGGGCGATCTTCTTGCCGTCCTTCTCGATGACGGTGGCGTTGGTGGTCATGACCGTTCGATCGTCGACCTGCAGCGTGGGCGGCGTCACCGCGCGGACTTCACCCGAGAACGTGGTGCCGGTGTTCTCGTGCTTCTCGTGCACCTTCCCGCCGGAGATGTTGAAGGCCAGCCTCCGGTGCTCGCGGGCGCGCAGGGCGGCGACGGCCAGCGAGGCCTCGATGCCGGCGCCGCGGAAGCGCAACGACGACGCGCCCGCCGGCACCTTGAGGAGCACGAAGCCACCCCGCGGGTCGGTGCTGGATGATGCTCAGCTATCTGGCCAGCCCGATCGGCTCTACGCGGTGGACGGCCTCGTCGACGCGGAGGGCGAGGTGCTGGTCGCGTCCATCTTCTCCAGCGGCCGCCGCCACCTGAACGGCTGCCCGGTGGTCTACGCCAATGGCGCGCTCGTCCACCACGATACGCCGCTCTTCGACGAGCTGGGCGCGTACGCGCGCGAAGTGCTGCGCACGGTCGGGCTGCGGCGAAGTCCCTTCCACATGGAAGTCGTGCGCGACGCGCGCGGCCCCTGCCTCGTCGAGGTGGGGGCGCGGCTGGTGGGCCATTCGCACGCCTTCACCTGCCAGCGCATCCACGGCGGCGCCTTCGACTTCTTCGGGCTGGCCGCGGCGGGGTATTTCGGCAAGCCGATGGACCTGCGGCTCTCGTTCGAGCACTACGACCGCGTCCAGGCGGTCAAGGTCTACGGCGCCTCGGAAGTCGAGGGCACCGCCTACGAAGTGCGCGGCGTCGAGGAGGTCGAGGCGCTCCCTTCGTTCGACCGTTGGATCGTGAAGCCCAGGCCGGGCGTCGAGCTGCGCCGCACGGTGGATCTCTTCAGCGTTCCTTATTCACTGGTGCTGGTGGGGCCGCGCGGCGGCGAGCCGCTCGGCGTGGTCGGCGAACGCGTGCACGAGATGATCCGCCTCGAGGCCGGCGGGTCGATCATCGACCGCGCCCGCGTCGGCGGCGAGGCGCTGGCCGACAAGATGCGGCGCAAGCTGGGCTGGTTGGCGGAGCAGGCGCGCCGCACGCTCATGCACGCGACGGGGCAACGCTGAGCGCGTATTGCTCCTGCGCCGCTCGCTTCGTCAGGCGGAGCCACGCGTCGTGGAACGGCCGCACGTACATGCTCAGCACGGTCGGGAACGGCTGCTGCTCGCCGACGAGGCCGTAGCGCACTTCCTCTTTCCCCTGCGGCAGGTAGAGTGTTCCCGCCAGCCAGTCCCACACCGACAGGACCAGGCCATAGTTGACGTCGATATGCTCCGGCGCGGTGCCGTGGTGGCACTGGTGCTGCGCGGGGCTGTTGAAGACGTGGCTCCACAGTCTTCCGAAGCTCACCCACACGTGCGAGTGGCGCGCGTTGGAGAAGGCGAGGAAGGGCAGGTAGAGCACGTTGATCCCCCCCACTTCCAGCGGCCGCGCCCCCGGGACGAGGTGGAGCACCGCCACCTGCGCCGCGCCGACGAGAGCGCCCTGCACGAGCGAACGCCCGAGTGAATCGACCGGGTGCTCGCGGTAGTTCGAGATGGGCGTGAGCACCACGGCCGCGTGATGAACGCGGTGGAAGGCCCATAGCACCTGCACGCGGTGCGTGAGGAAGTGCCAGACGAACCCGCCCAGGTCGAATGCGAGGAACGCGGCCAGCGTCATGAGGCCCATCGCCCACCACCCGCCTCCGGCCGCGCTCCGCACCGGGAACCATTGGAGCAGCCTGACGGTGACCAGGTCGCCGGAGACGGCCAGCGTTTCGAGCGCAGCGAAGAAGAGGACCTTCTCCACCGCGAAGTAGACGAAGTCCGCCCTCGCGGAGGGATGCGCGTAGACCTCCTTGGGGAAGATAGCGCCGGAAGCCGGCCAGGAATGCTTCGCCCGGCCTGCGCTCATCTCTGGCGAAGACAAGAAGGGCGAGCAGCAGGTAGCAGGCGATCCACACCGCCGTGGTGCGCTCGCTGAGGGCGAAGATCGACCAGAAGAAATCGCGCGCCGGCTCGTAGTTCGCGCCGAGGAATTGCCTCGCCGTGTCGGCCAGTCCGCGCATCGGCGCTAAAGATAGAGCGGCGCATCGGCAAGGGCATCGTTTGGCATCGAAACAAATCCGCGCCGCCCTGTGCTGCTCGGTCTGACCGCATTCCACGTCACGGGCGGGCTCATCCACCTCGCGCTAGTGGTCGGCCTGGTTCTGGTGGTGCTGCACTTCCTGACAGGCCGGCGCGGCGTCGCCTAGATCAACACCACTCCGTCGGCCGGGGTCGGGGGATGGTCCCCCGCGCCCGGCTCAAGCGAAGAGCCCTGCGAGAGGCTGGCCGCTGAAACCGGGGAACAGCTTGCCTACGTCGCGTGCACCGAGCTGCGCGGCTGCGGCCGCGGCGAGGACACAGCGCAGGTCGGTGGTGACGGCGAGGTCGCGGCCCTCGCAGAGCTCGTCCTCGCGCAGGCCGGGCCAACGGCCGTGCACCCTGCCGCCGCGCACGCCGCCGCCCAGCAAGAACGCGACGCTGGCGTGGCCGTGGTCGGTGCCGTTGGTGCCGTTCTGGCGCACCGTGCGGCCGAACTCCGTGGCGGCCACCAGCACCACGTCGGCGGCGCGCGGGCCCAGATCGCGCACGAACGCCGCGAGCGCTTCGCCGAGCCGGCGCAGGTTGTTCGCAAGCTGGCCGGCCTGCGCGGTGTGCGTGTCCCAGCCGCCCGCGTCGGCGCAGCCCACCCGCAGCCCCACGTCCGCCTTGATGAGCTGTGCGAGCTGCCGCAGCGCTCCGGCGACGGGCCCGTTCGGGTACTCCGCGCCCGGCGCCGGCAGCTTGCGCTGAAGGAGCTGGAGCACCGCGAACGCCTCCTTCCCGCTGGTCGCCACCGGCTTGCCATCGGGCTGCGCGGCGTACATCGCCTCGAACGCGGCCTGCGCCTGCTCGCGCGCACGCGGGCCCTTGCCGCCGGCAAGCGGCCGCAGCCGGAGCTGGTCGAGCGACGCGAACGCCAGTGCGTCGGCCGCCCCCTGCAGCGCCCGCGGCAGTCGCTGCGAGACGGCAACCGCCGCGAGCGGCGACGGCGCAGCGACCGGTGCGTCGCGCAGCAGTCGCGCCAGCCAGCCGTCGGGCGTGCCCTTCACACCCGGCGTGCCCATCTCGAGGAAGTCCTGCGCGTCGAAGTGCGAGCGCGTGGGGTCGGGCGAGCCCACCGCGTGCACGAGCGCCAGCGACCGATCGCGCCAGAACGGCAGGAGCGCTTCGAGCGAAGGATGCAGCGCGAAACCCGGCTCGAGCGGCAGGAGGTCCTGCTCACTCGGCGCCAGCTGCGGGCGCAGATCGAAGTAGCGCGCCTCGCCTACCGGCGCGACGGCGTGCAGCCCGTCGAGCGCGCCGCGCAAGAAGAGGAACACGAGCGTCTTGCCGCCCTGCGGCTCGTCCGCGAGAGCGCGCCGCGCCCAGCGCGGCAGGAACGATCCCGCCGCGATCAGCGCGCCCGTCTGGAGGAAGAGGCGCCGGTTCATCGCCGCTGCATCTCCGGCGCGCCGAGGAGCAGCCCCACCGCGCGCGCCGGCAAGGGCTGCTCGCGGAGCTGCTCCACGATGTAGCTGCGCGTCCGTTCCGACAGCTCGGGGGCGCCGAGCTGCGCGGCGGCCCTATCCAGGACCTCCTCCGGCCCGCCGCCCGCGAGGCGCGACAGGTCGAGCTTCACTCCGGGGACCTGGCCGTTGGCAAGCTGCAGCCCGAAGTCGATGCGCGCCAGCAGCGCCCCCGAGGAGAGCCAGGTCTGCGCCAGGTCGGGATAGCCGGTGGGCGGCTGCGCGGCGTAGAGCGGCTCGCCGATGCGCGCCACCGCCTTGGCGAGCGCCGCCGGATCGTCGACCGTGGCGTCGAGCGCGCGCACCGCGCCGGCGACCAGCTCCAGCGGCGAACGCACCTTGGCCCTGAGCGCGGCGCGGCTCCAGAACTCGGGCGACTCGAAAACGGCGCGCAGCATGCTGCGCAGATCGCCGCGCGTCTGCGCGTAGACCTGGGCGACGCGCTCGACCAGGGCCGCCGGCGGGTCGTCGCTGACGAAACGCCGCGCGAGCTTGCGCGCGATGAACCGCGCCGTCGACGGGTGCTCCTCGAGGATACGCAGCACCTGCGCGCCGTCCTCGACGCCGTGCCCCGGCGCGATGACGTGCCCCAGCACCACCTTGGGCCCGAAGTCGTGCATTCCGGGCTTGAAGACGAACCGCGGATCCTGCTGCGGACTCTCCACCGTCCAGCCGGTGAAGCAGCGCGCCACCTCGACGACGTCTTGCTGCGTGTAGCCGCCGTCGACGCCCAGCGTGTGCAGCTCGAGCAGCTCGCGCGCGTAGTTCTCGTTGATCCCGCGATTCTGCCTCGGGCGCGGCGCCGCGCTGCGCCAGTTGTCCAGGTAGATGAGCATCGCCGGGCTGTGCGCGGTGGCCTCGAGCAGTTCGCCGAAATTGCCCAGCGCGTTGGGGCGGAGCGCCTGCTCCTGGTACGCGGGCAGCAGCGCTGCTTCCTCCTGCTTTCCGGCAAAGACGTTGAAGGTGTTGAACCAGAGGTCGACCATCACCTCCTGGAGCTGCCGCTCGGACTCCACGGCGCGGAGAAGCTTCGCTTCCGAGAGCTGGCCGGTGAAGTCGCGCTTCATGGCGTTCGGCCGCATGGGCTGCTCGACGCGCTCGCCCTCGGGCGGCGGGGGCGCGTCCTTCAGCATCGCCTCGCGCTTGCCTTCCTTTCGCTGAGCGACGAGCTTCTGCACCAGCGCGCCGCTGTCCTGACGCAGCACCTCGAAACGCGCCAGCCGCTCCTCCAGGGCCGAGTCGTCGATTCGCTCGGGATGGAGCTGGTCCTCGAGGAAGGCCGCCGCGCCGACGCGCTGCACGCGCTCGCGATCGCGCGGCCGCGTCCCGAAGGTGGTGCGCGAGAGCAGGTGCTCGGTCGCTTCGGCGCGCGTGAGGCCTGCCTCGCGCGCGAGCGTGTCGGGAACGTCGGACGCGAGGGGCGGCGTGACGTCCTTCCGCACGCCCCGCGAGCAGGCGAACAGTGCCAGACAGAAAAGAAGCGCGCGCATGGCTCGCACCGCAGGACACAACGGCGGAAGGAAAGGTGAAATTCGGCAAATGCCCCTCCGCCGAAGGTACTAGGGTTCTCTCCTGCGGCGCCTAGGGCATTTTCGGCCAGAAGCCAGGGTAATTGCCTATTGTCGGCCGCTCGCCGGGTCAGATACTTTGGGGCGGCGGCAGAAATCAGGCCCGCCTAGTCGGTACAAACCTCTAGTCGGTACAAACCTCGCACACCCCCCGCGGGGCCACTCCGACCGAGCCGGCTGAGAGGCCGGCGCTTCCCATCGCGGCAGTCCAGGCCGTGCCGACAAACATGTCGGTAACGCGGCGCTGCCGGATCTGGCAAGCTCCGCTCCGTGCGCATCCTGCTGCGCCACCACAGCCACTACCGCTACCCGCGGCCTGCCGCGCTCGGACCGCACCTCATCCGCCTCCGACCAGCGCCGCACACGCGCGCCCGCATCGAGACATACAGCCTGAACGTCACCGCGCCGGGCCGCGTCCGCTGGCAGCAGGATCCGGCGGCCAACTACATCGCGCGCGTCACCTGGGGGGAGGAACAGGCGCGCCTTCCCGAGTTGGACGTGCTGGTCGAGCTGGCGGTGGACATCCGGCCGGTCAACCCTTTCGATTTCACGCTCGACGCCGATGCCGAGCGCGTGCCGCTTTCCTACGGCCCGCTCCTCCCCGAGCTGGCCGCCTATCTCGACCGCGGCGACGCGCGCTTCGCCTGCGGCGCGCTGGCCGACGAGTTCATCGGCTCGTTGCCCCGCGAGGGTCCCAGCGTGCAGCTTCTCGTCGAGATGAACAGGCGGGTGGCGAAGCGCGTTCGCTACGTCATCCGCGAGGAGCCGGGCATCTGGACGCCGGAGGAGACGCTCCACCAGGGCCGCGGGAGCTGCCGCGACTCCGCCGTGCTGCTCATCGCGGCGCTCCGCTCTCGCGGGCTGGCGGCGCGATTTGCCAGCGGCTACCTGGTGCAGCTCACCGACGAAGGCATGCTGCCCGACCAGCCCAAGGGCGTCTCGCGGGACGTGGCCGATCTCCACGCCTGGGCGGAGGTCTTCCTGCCCGGCGCGGGCTGGGTCGGCCTCGATGCCACCAGCGGTCTTCTCTGCGGCGAGGGGCACATCCCGCTGGCCTGCACCGCCTCGCCCGCGCAGGCGGCGCCCATCGAGGGCACGAGCGACGTGCCCGCGGAGAAAGTCGAGTTCGAGACGCGCATCGGCCGCCTCGGGCACGAGGTGCGGCCGACCGCGCCGTTCACCGACGAAGCGTGGGACGCGCTGCAAAAAGCCGGTGCCGCCACCGACGACAAGCTGCGCGCGCTGGGCATCGAGCTCACCTGTGGCGGCGAGCCCACTTTCAACTCGCGCCTGCACGGCGAGCGGCCGGAGTGGAACAGCGAGGCGCTCGGGACCACCAAGTGGGAGCAGGGGCTCGCCCTCGCGCGCGAGCTGCGCGAGCGGCTGGTGCCGGGTGGCGTTCTCCTCCTGCGCCAAGGGAAGCAATATCCGGGAGAAAGCCTGCCGCGCTGGACGCTGGAGCTGATCGGCCGCAGCGACAAGAAACCCATCTGGCCCAAGGACGCCGCATCCGACTGGGCGTACGAGCGCGCCGCGGGCGACGTGGCGCTCCTGCCGCAGGCGCTGCGGCTCTGCGAGGCGATCGCTTCCCGGCTGGGCGTGGCCGGCTTCGTGCACGAGGCGTACGAGGATCCGTGGCGGTTCGTCCAGGAAGAGGCCGCCCTTCCCCTCGAGGTGGATCCGCACTCTGCCGATCTGCGCGATCCCGAGGAGCGCCGCAGGCTCGCGTGCGTTCTCGACCGCGGGCTGCAGGCTCCGGCGGGATTCGTGCTGCCGCTGGCGGGCTCTCGCAGCGAACGCTGGGAGTTCCGGCGCGGCAGGCTTTATCTTCTCGTCGGAGACGCGCCCGTCGGCCTGCGCCTGCCGCTCGCGTCGCTGGGGCCAGGGCCGCCGCCTCCGCCTCCTCCCGAGGAGTCTTTCGAACCACCCGACCCGCGCGGCCCCCCCGAGGCGGCCGAACAGGCGCGGCAAAAAGAGGAGCAGCGTCTGGCGCGCCTCGTGGGTGAGGGCAAAGTACAGTCCGCTCAGGGAAAATTTTCTCCCGCGCTCGCGCCGCAGCGCGCTTCTCCTCCGCCTCCCGCTCCGGCGACCGCGGTGCGCACCGCGCTCTGCGTCGAGCCGCGCGGCGGCGCGCTACATGTCTTCATTCCCCCGGTGGCAACACCGGAAGAGTTCCTGCGCATCGTCGCGGCGGTCGACGAGTCGCGCGGCGACGTCCCCGTCCTGCTCGAGGGATATCCGCCCCCGCGCAGCAAGGAGCTGACGGGATTCTCGGTCACGCCGGACCCGGGCGTCCTGGAAGTGAACTTGCCCCCGACTTCCGGATTCCAGGAGCACGCCGCGCTGGTCGACACCGTCTACGACGCCGCGCTGCACACGGGCCTGCACGCCGAGAAGTACCTGGTCGACGGCCGCCAGGCCGGCAGCGGCGGCGGCAACCATCTGACGCTGGGCGGACCCACGCCGCTGCGGAGTCCGTTCGTGCGCGACCCGCGCCTGCTGGCGAGCTTCATCACCTTCGCGCAACACCATCCTTCGCTCTCGTACTTGTTCAGTGGTCTCTTCGTCGGCCCCACCTCGCAGGCCCCGCGCCTCGACGAGGCCCGCCACGACGCGCTCTACGAGATGGAGATCGCCCTCACGCGCGCTTTCGCCGACGAGCCCGCGCCGCCCTGGCTCTCCGACGCGCTCTTTCGTCACCTGCTCGTCGACGTGACCGGCAACACCCACCGCGCCGAGATCTGCATCGACAAGCTCTTCGACTGGCACACGCCCCACGGACGCCAGGGGCTCATCGAGCTGCGCGCCTTCGAGATGCCGCCCCATCCGCGCATGATGGAGGCGCAGGCGCAGCTGGTGCGCGCGCTGGTGGCCGCATTCGCGCTGGAGCCGTATCGCGCGCCGCTGGTGCGCTGGGGGCAGGAGTTGCACGACCGGTTCCTCCTGCCCACCTGGCTGTGGCGCGACTTCGAAGACGTGCTCACCTTCCTCGCCGCGCGCGGTCTACCGCACCCGGCTGAGGCCTACCGCGCCTTTCTCGAATTGCGCTGCCCCGTCGCCGGACAGCTCCAGGCCAGCGACGTGCGGGTCGAGGTGCGCAACGCGCTCGAGCCCTGGAACGTGCTCGGCGAGGAGCCGGCGGCGGGCGGGACCTCGCGCTACGTGGACTCCTCGGTCGAGCGCATCGAGGTGCGCTGCGAGGGTCTGGTTCCCGGCCGCCACGAAGTGCTGGTGAACGGCCATCTCCTGCCGTTGCGCCAGACGGGCCGCGCCGGCGAAGCCGCGGCGGGCGTGCGTTTCCGCGCCTGGGCCCCGCCACACAGCCTCCACCCGCACCTCGGTGTCCACCATCCGCTGCGCGTCGACGTGCTCGATCGTTGGTCCCGCCGCTCGCTGGGCGCCTGCGCGTACCACGTCTGGCATCCCGAGGGCCGTGCCTTCGAGACGCCGCCGCTGACCCGTTTCGAAGCTGCTGCGCGCCGCGCGCAGCGCTTCACCGAGGAGGGCCCGCTGCCCTTCCCGGTGCTGCCCTCGCCTGCCTCGCCCAACCCGGATACGCCCTGGACGCTCGACCTGCGCCGCCTATGAGCCTGCTCGAAGGATACCGGCCCATCGCCGGCACATACGACGAAGTCTTCGCCGAGGACGGCTCCATCCGCGCTCCCTTCACAGGGTCCTTCTCGACCTTCGGCCGGCGCGCGACGGACGATTTCGCCCGCAGCCAGTCGCTGGCCGAGCGGGCGCTGCTCAACCAGGGCGTCACCTTCTCCGTCTTCAGCGACGCGCGCGGCTCGGAGAAGATCTTCCCCTTCTGCCTCGTGCCGCGGCCCATCTCCGCTTCCGACTGGAGCGAGCTGGAGCGCGGACTCATCCAGCGGTTGCGCGCGCTGTCGCTCTTTCTCGACGACGTCTACGGCGAGCAGAAGATCCTCGCCGAGAACCGCATCCCGCGCGAGCTGGTGCTGGGTGCGCGCCACTACCTGCCGCTGCTCAAGGACATCCGTCCTCCCGGCGGCGTGCGCGTGCACGTGAGCGGCATCGATCTGATCCGCGATCCCGCGGGAACGTTCCGTGTGCTGGAGGACAACCTGCGCACGCCCAGCGGCGTGAGCTACGTGCTGGAGAACCGCCTCGTCTCCAAGCGCGTCCTGCCGCGCGCGGTGGATGCCGCGCGATTGCAGCGCGTCGATCACTACCCCGCGCGCCTGGCGGAGACGCTGCGCAGCGTCGCGCCGGAGAGCGATGACGCAACCGTGGTGCTGCTCACGCCGGGGCCCTTCAACTCCGCCTATTTCGAGCACAGCTTCCTCGCCCGCACCATGGGCATCGAGCTGGTGCAGGCGCCCGATCTCTATGTCGACGACGACAAGGTCTGGTTGCGCACCACGCTCGGCCCGCGCCGCGTCCACGCCATCTACCGGCGCACCGACGAGGCGTTCCTCGATCCCGAGGTCTTCCGCAAGGACAGCCTCATCGGCGTGCCTGGACTGATGCGCGCTTATGCCAAAGGCAACGTCGCGCTCGCCAACGCGCCCGGCAACGGCGTGGCCGACGACAAGGCCGTCTATGCCTTCGTGCCGGAGATGATCCGTTTCTACCTCTCGGAGGAGCCGCTGCTCGATCAGGTTCCCACCTGGCTCTGCTTCCGCGACGAGGACCGCGCTTACGTGCTCGAGCACCTGCACGAGCTGGTGGTCAAGGCGGTGGACGAGGCGGGCGGCTACGGCATGTTGATGGGCCCGCAATCCACCGCCCCCCAGCGCGAGGAGTTCAAGGCGAAGATCCGCGCCGAGCCGCGCAAGTACGTCGCGCAGAGAAGGATCGAGCTGTCCACCTGCCCCACCTGGGACGCGGCCCGCGGCCAGGTGACGCCCCGCCGCGTCGATCTCCGCCCATATCTGCTCTTCGGCAAGTCCGGCCCCTGGGCGCTGCCGGGCGGGCTCACCCGCGTGGCGCTCGTCGAGGGATCGTACGTGGTCAACTCCAGCCAGGGCGGCGGTTCGAAGGATACCTGGGTGCTCAAGCCATGATCTCGCGCGCCGCCGACCACTGCTTCTGGTTCGGGCGCTATCTCGAGCGCGCGGAGAGCACGGCGCGGCTGCTGCAAGTCACCGCGGCGCTCGCGCTCGACGGGGATCTGACGCCTTTGCAGTGTTGGCAGCCGGTGGTCATCACCGCCGGCGAGCTGGAGAGCTTCGTCAAGGCGCGCGGCGAGGAGGCGCTCGGCGACGGCGAGGTGGTGCAGGAATATCTTTCTTTTGGCCGGGTGGGCGTGTGCATCGAGCGATCGATCGCCGCCGCGCGAGAGAACGCCCGCTCGGTGCGCGAGGTGGTCTCGCTCGAGGCCTGGGAAAGCATCAACGAGCTGCACCTCTGGATGCAGTCTCCCGCCGCGCGCGCCGTATACGAGGAGCACCGCTACGGCTTCTACCGGCACACCCGCCGCGACGCGCAGCTCTGCCTCGGCCTTCTGCGCGGCACCATGCTGCACGACTCGGCGCTCGATTTCATCTGGACCGGCGTCATGCTCGAGCGCAGCGGCCAGACCGCGCGCATCCTCGACGTGCACCACCATGCCTTCACGACCGCGGCGCAGGCGCACCCGGTGGTCGAGGTTTCACTCTGGCTCTCCTTGCTGCGCGCCTGCTACGGATTCGAAGCGTTCATGAAGACCCACCGCGGCCCGGTGACCGCGGAGGCAGTGGCGGCATTCCTCGTCTTCGAGCCGCGTTTCCCCCGCGCCGTGCGGCATTGCGTACGGCGCGCGCGGGAGTGGCTGGCGCGTATCCGGCCCGATCCCGCACTGCGCGCGCTGGAGCGTCTGCGGGCGCTGGAAACCTGGCTCGACGGGCAGGCGAACCGGGCGCTCGACGCAGCCGCGTTGCACGAGACGCTCACCGCCGTGGTGGAGGAGACCGACGCCGCGTGCGACGAGATCTCCGTCGAGCTTCTGGCCGCGCCACCCGGACCGGATGCCGCGCCCGGCCAGTAGGGGCACGCGCGCCAGCGCTACGACCAACGACCAAACGAGAACCAGAACGAGACCGAGAACGGTTTTCGTTGATGGTTTTCGTTTTGGGTTTTCGTTTTCGTTGATGGTTTTCGTTTTGGGTTTCGTTGGGTGCAGCCTCGCGCCAGCCTGCGGCTGGCACTGCGGCTGCAATGTCTTGGGTGGCGTTTCTTGTAGCTCGCTGCGCTCGCGCTGAGCTTCGATCGTCGTCCGTTCTTCATCGTCGTCCTCCGCTGCCCCTTTTAAAGGAGGACGACGATGAAGAACTGGACGACTCTTCCACACGAGAAGCTCATCGCATATCAGGCTGCGCGGCAGTTGCTGGCGCTGGTGCGCGAGGCTCGTATTTCCAACCCCAGGATCCGTGAGCAGGCCCTCAATGCTGCCAGCAGCGCCTGCTTGAACATCGCGGAGGCGACCGGCAGGTCTGGGAGTGCGGACCAGAAGCGCGTGTACGCAATCGCGCGCGGTGAGGTCTGCGAAGCCGCAGCAGCGCTCGATATTGCTGCCGTCGCGGGCGGCTGCGCTGCTGACACTGCAGTCGCAGCGGCAGCATGCGCGCGCCGGGTCTATGCCCTGCTCAGCGGACTCATCCGCTAGCGCCGGCTCCCCAACGAACTCCAAAACGAAAACCATCAACCATAACGAAAAACCAAAACGAAAACCGTTCTCGGTCTGGTTCTCCTTGGTCGTGGCGCTGGCGCGTGCGTGCCCTTGCTCCAACACCCTGCTCCTCGCACCTGCTCCTGCTCGGGTACTTTTTAAAAAACCGACACGCTCTTTGGTTGCCGTGGACTGCTCAACGCCAGTAGCATCCCCGTAGATGCCGAACCTGCTCGCTCTCTCCTTCGAAGGCACGCTGACGCCGGCTTTCGATCTGCATTGCCTCGATCCGTCGCGCACGCCGCCCGACGGATGGGGTATCGGCTGCTACCCGCAGGGCGAGCCGGCGGCGCTCGTGCTCAAGGAGGCCGCGCCTTCGCAGGGCAGCATCCGCAGCGCGCTGGTGTCGGCCTGGGAGCGGCTCGAGTCGTCGATCTTCGTCGTCCATATCCGCACCGCGACGTGGGGCGCCATCACCGAAGCGAACACGCAGCCGCTGCAGCGGGCGTGGGGGCGGCGTGACTGGCTCATCGCGCACAGCGGCAGCCTCGAGCATCGGCTCACGCTCAGCTCGCGCTTCGAGCCGGTGGGCTCGACCGACACCGAGCAGGTCTTCTGCGATCTGCTCGGGCGCGCCGCCGCGCAGGGCTTCAGGAGCCTGGGCGACATTCCGCCTGCGACGCTGCTCGAGTGGTTCCACGATTTGAACCGGCACGGGAGCCTGACCACCGCGCTCGCCGACGGACAGGACCTGGTCGTCTATGCCGATCGCCGCGCCAGCGGCGAGGCGTACGTGTGGGAGCTGCTTCCGCCGCACGGGAAGCTCGCCTTCGGCGACCGCGATCTGACCGTGGATCTCACCCGCCGCGGCATCCACGCGCGCAAAGGGATCATCGTCAGCTCCAACCCGCTCGAGGTGCGCGAGGGCGAACCGATCCAGTGGCGGCGCCTCGCGCCCGGACATCTGCTGATCGTCCGGCAGGGCGCGGTGCGAGTCGAGCTGGGTCCCGAGGCGTTGCCCGATCCGGCGGCCGTGATCACGCCGCCGCCTCCCACGGCGGGACCGCCGCCGCCCGCGCAGGTCATCAGCGCACAGGCGCTCGCGCCGCAGACTGCTCCGGGCCCGGCAAACGCGACGGGCTCGGCTACCGCTCCGCTCTTCGTGCCTCGCGCGCGGCCCTTGCACACGACGGCGCGCGCCGAGGTGCGCCGCTACGAGGTTCTCCACCGCACCATCTACCGCTACACCACCGAGGTCGAACGCAGCGCGCACCTGCTGCGCCTGTTCCCCATGCACGACCGCCTGCAGACCGTGCATTCGTGCAAGGTCGAGGCCTCGGTGCCGGGCCACCAGCGCGATTTCGAGGATGTCTTCGGCAACCGCGTCCGCCGGCTCATGCTCGAGACGCCGTTCACCGAGCTGTCCATCGAGTCGCGCTCCGACGTGGAGCTCTCCGACGTCGAGCCGCTCGACTTCCGCCCCGCGCGCATGCGCTCGACGCTGCCTCTCGCGTTGATGCCCTGGCAGCGGGAGATCCTCCAGCCGTTCCTCCTGCCGCCGGAATTGCCGGAGAGCGAGCTGTCGGAATTGACCGAGTACGCCATGAGCTTCGCGCAGCGCAACGACTACGAGCTCCTCGACACGCTGCTCGATCTCAACGCCACCATCTTCACGGATTTTCGCTACGTGAAGGGATCGACGGTGCCTTCCACCTCGCCCTTCGACGTCTACGCGAACCGGCGCGGGGTGTGTCAGGACTTTGCCAATCTGTTGATTTGCCTGGCGCGGCTCATCGGTGTGCCGGCGCGGTATGTCTGCGGGTATCTCTACACCGGACCCAAGGCGACCAACGCGCGCATGGCGGATGCATCGCACGCGTGGGCGCAGGTCTATCTGCCCGAGGTCGGGTGGAAGGGCTTCGACCCGACCAACGGCGTCATCACGCAGACCAATCACGTGCGCGTCGCGGTAGGGCGGAACTACATCGACGCGACGCCGACCTCGGGGACGCTCTATGTCGGCGGAGGCGGAGAGACGCTGGCGGTCGAGGTGTCGCTGGCGCTGCGTTGACGCGCCGGGGCGGTCGCCTTCCAGCTCAAATCGAGCTGCTTGCCCGGGACACTCCGTGGTGATTGACCGGCGGGCGAAAGCCGGTCGGCTTGGCGGGGAACCGTAGATCCGCCTGCGCCTTCGCGCCGCGCAAACACCGGATCAGCAAGCGGATGGCGCGCAGGTCGAATTGGCCGGCCATCGCGTCGTCGACCAGCTGGTCGACCGCGCCGCGAGGATTGTAGGGCTGCAACCGATAGGAGCGCGGGGCGATCAGCGCCGCGAACGCGCTCGCCACCGAAATCAGATCCAGCTCGCGCAAGGGCGGCTCGCCGCCGGCCCTCCCATAGCTGAATCCTCCACGGCTGTGATGCAGCAGGGCCAGGTGCACCGCCGGAGCATCGCCCAGCACGCTCGCCAGCAAGAGCGCGCCGAGGAGAGGGTGGTCCTCCAGCGACAGCGCCTCGGCGCGGGTGAGATGTTCCCGCTTGAAGCGCAGCCGCCCAGCCGCGTGCCGCATGCCCAGGTCGTGCGTCAGCGCACCGCCGACCAGTCGGGCTATCCCCGGCGCGGATCCCATCGCCGCGCGAAAGAGGTGCGCGGCGATCACCGCGGACCAGATGGCGTGCTGGTAGCGCGGCTCGTCTTCCTTCCGCAGCGCCTGCAGTTCGTCCCAGACCGGTTGCGGGAACCGCACTTCCGCCAGCGCATCGGTAGCCAGGACGCGACTGCTTTCGCCTCCCATCAAGTTCTGCAACGGGGACGCGTCGAAAGCCTCGAGCACCGATTCCGCCAGCGGCGTGTCGAACAGCGGCAGTTCGCGCCCGCCGCGCGGAGCCTTGGCGGCGAGGGCCTTCAGATAAGCGAGACCGACGATCTGGCCGCGCGAGGCGACGACGCGACCGTCCGCAGTGACCAGATCCTTGTTGAGCACCGTCCCGGACAGGGAATACTGCATTTCTCCTCCGAGGGCCCGAGGGGGCCGAAGACGAAGCCTAACCGGCGGGGGCGGGTAGGGAGCAAGGGCAGTGGACGGATGCCGCGTGAGCGCACCTCCCACTGTATCTTTGCGCGAGGGTGGTTCAGTTCCAGCTTGGTGATGACCCGACGACAGGGCAGATGCAGACGTTGTTCGTCGTGTTCAGCGCTACCAGCCCGGCGAAGCCACTGATCCCGTAGCACCAGACAGCGCACTTAGAGCCCGTCTGGCGAGCGAGGCAGTATGAGTCGCACGTGGTGAACGTCGTCCCGGTATTCCAGGCATCCGCAGCCGCCGTCGCGGCCGCCACCGTGGTCTGTCTGGGCGAGTAGAGGGGGTTGCAATCGTAGTAGTTCTGCCCGAGCCCGTTCGAGTGCTGTGTCGGGCAGGCGTTGGTGCAGCACTGCGTCCCGCCCGCGCAGCACGCCCCGCTGCATCCGGCCACCGGGCCCGTGGGGCATTTGCAGCTGCCCGAGACGCACGTCTGTGTGGCGTTGCAGACTGTGCCGCAGGGTCCGCAGTTCTTCGGGTCCGTCTGCCGGTTCGTGCAAAGCGCGCCACAGTCGTCGGGATTGGGCGCGAGACACTGGCATGTGCCCGCAGCGCAACTCGCCCCCGGCTTGCATGCCTTCCCGCATCCAGCCACACCCGCGCCGCAATTCTGCGGGTCGGTCTGCGTATTCGTGCAGAACGTGGTGCAGTCATCAGGCTTGGGCGCCAGGCACTGGCACGTGCCGCCTCCGCAGCTTTCGCCGGGGCGCGTGCACACGTGCCCGCATCCTGCGAGACCCGCGCCGCAATTCTGCGGGTCGGTCTGCGTATTCGTGCAGAACGTGGTGCAGTCGCTAGGGTTCGGCGCCAGGCACTGGCACGTGCCGCTTCCGCAACTCTCGCGGGGCCGCGAGCAGACCTTCGAGCACGAGCCGCAGGCTGTTGGATCCGCCATCAGATCCCGGCACCGCGGAGAGAGCGCGTCGCAGCGGGTCGTCCCCGTCGCGCACTGGCACACGCCTGCCAAGCTCGTGGCGCCCACGCCGCACGGCACCCCGCAGGCGCCGCAGTTGTTCGCGTCGGTCTGGTAGCTGACCGGATCTACGCAGGCCCCGCTACACTGGACCTGGCCCGAAGGGCAGCCGCCTTTCGATCCGCAGCCCGAGGCTGAGAAAGCGAGGCAGGCGAGGAGGATGATCCGCGTCAGAAGTCGCGCCATCCGTGCATGATACCCGTCTACCGGACGGCTGTGTCACGAGAACGCGGACTCGCTACTTCAGCTTGTCCAGCTCCGCCAGCAGCTCGTCGTTCGTCACCAGATCTTTGGGGCTCTGCAGGACCTTTTTGTAGCGGACCGTCCCCGTCTTGTCGATGATCGCGTATGCGCGCCTCGAATAGCGATAGAGACGGTTTTTCGGATCGGTCTCGAGGAACCCGTAGGCTTCCAGCGCCGTGCGCCCCAGATCGCTGACCAGCGGGAAGGTGAGTCCCATCTTCTCGCTCCACGCCTGGCTGGCCGGCACGAAGTCGGTGCTGATGCCCAGGACCTGGGCATTGCGGCTCTCGAACTTGGGAAGATCAAGTTGGAAAGCCGCGACCTCGCGCGTTCAAGTCGGTGTGAAGGCGCCGATGAAGCCGAAGAGCACGACATTCTTCTTGCCCAGGTAGTCGGCGAGCGAAAGCTTCTCCGCGGTCGTCGCCGGCAGCGTGAACGCCGGCGCCTTTTCGCCGACTTCGAGCGCCGCCGCCGGCGAGAGCGACGCCAGCGCCAGCACGACTGCCGCCCCCAGCATCTCGCCGACCACCATCTGCGCATATCCCAAACGTCTCATGAAGCCTCCTCCCGCCGGCAGCGGACTCACCGCTCGACCAGCGGCTGGATGAACTCGAGCGCTTCTTTCCCGTCCCACTCGCGCGCCCCGATCGCGCGGCCCACGATCATACCTTTGCGGTCCAACACCAGCGTCACCGGCAGCCAGCGGACCCCGTGCTCTCGCGCCACTACCATCCGGGGATCGATGAGCGTGCGGATCTTGTGGCCGTGCTTCTCCAAGTATGGCTTGACGTCCTTCTCGCCGCGGCCGTCCATCGCCACGAAGTACACCACCAGGTCCTTGGGGAACTTTGCCTGCAGGTTCTCCAGGCTCTTGAGCTCGCTCGTGCAGGAGGAGCACCAGGTCGCGCCGAAGCTCAGGACGGCGACCTTCCCCGCCAGCCGTTTCGAATCGACCATCTGGCCGGAAAGATCGGGCAGCGAGAACGCCGGCGCCGGCGTCTTTTCGCGCAGGATGAAGACGTCGGAGTCTTGCGCGCCCGCCCCGCCGGCCAGCGCTCCAACCACCAGGACGAGAGCCGTTTGCAAGGGCTGGCGTCTCACGGGGCGCAGGATTGCCCCAGCGCCGGGTGCTGTCAATGCTCGAGCAGTAGAGACGCTCGAGTTCGCAACGTCACGTTCCGGTCCTTCCCAGGCCGCGCTGGCGGTCGAGGATGTGGAGAAACTCGTCGAGGTTGAACGGCTTGCGCAGCAGCCCCACCGCTCCCCTGGGAACGGTGGCGTTCGGGCTGGCGGTGATGCCGATGACGGGAATGGCGGCGACGCGGAAATCGCCCGCCTTGAGCCTGAAGAAATCCGGCCCGTTCAGCGTCGGCAAATTGAGATCGAGCACGACGAAGTCGGGCCGGTCCGCGGTGAGGATCGCGAGCGCGTCCTCGACACTTGGCGCCTGGAACGTGGTGAAACCGTCGTTCTCGAGCACCATCGCGATCGCTTCGCGAAGCCTGTCATCTTCCTCGGCTACGAGGACCGTGCAGATCTTGGCATCGGGCAGCTCGGTAGACACAAAGACCTCCACTTCTACGGGCGGTTGCGTCGGCAGATGTCTGTGCAAGCCGTTGGCCACCGCGATAAGCCGCCAAGGTGCGGACTAGACTGCCGGCGCGACCGTGAGCATCAAGCGCACCGCGCCGGAACGTACACCGGCCGTCCCGATCCGTACGGGTCGATCAGCGCCTCATTGAGCCCACTTCCCCACCGACAGAGGGAAGGCCAAGAGAAGCGCAACCTTCCTCAGCCCGTGCGGGCTCGCGACATGTCGTCCTTGCCGTCGGCGCGCAACCGCGGAAGCGCCGGCTCCAGCAGGCCGCCCTCCGCACAGCATCCGGCCAGATGGTCGACGGTGCGGGCTGTCTCCCATTGTTTCTGGAGCGTCTGGAACAGCCGGCCGACCGAAACGCGACAGCTCGAGCTGGCGCGGTCGAACATCAGCCCGGCCTCGCCCTCCTCGAACCAGACCACCTTGGCGTGGCCCAGTTCCGGTGTCTGTCCCAGTTCGTTGCAAGCGAGGCGCAGGTCCAGCTCGCTCCCCGGCGCCAGTGACTGAGGTAGACCGCCGCCGATGCGAGCGCCAGCGATGCTGAGGTCGAGCAACGTGACGAGGTGCTCGGAACCGTCAGGCCGGCGGATGCGCAGCGGCAGGTCGGCGCCCAGCCGGCGGCCGCGCCGCGGAGCGAGCCCGCGGTCGCGCACCTCTCGCGCGAACCGCGCGTTGCCGGTTGACAGCCACAAGCCCTGGGCCTCGCTGCGCGCGACCAGGTTGGCCCGCACGACGCGCGTCTGCTCGCTGTTCGCGAAGACCAGCTCGACAAGCACGGCCGCGCCGGCGGTGAGGTTGAGGGTGGGATCGCGGAAGAAGAGCAGCGAACGACCCTCGGCGACGTGCAGGTGCGCCTTGAGCTGTTCGACCGCCTCGAACCTCTGGCGCAGCATCGCGCTTCGTCGATCGCCGTTCGTCATGACGGCCCCCATCTCTGCGGACATCAGTACATCGCGTTCCGAGAGGTAGCGTCCAGTTACCGGCCGGCGCCAAAGTGCGCCCCGGACCCACCCGCGGTCTTCAAGCTGTGCTCGTGCTCGTGCGCGTCCTCGTGCTCGGAAGCGTCGTTCGAGCACGATGACGAGCACGACCATTTGACAGTCGCGCAGGCTTGAGTTGAATTGCCGCCCCACCACTCGGACCGCCAGGGGAGGTCGCATGTCCATCTTCGCAAACCGCAGGGCGCTGTTGGCCGCAGGTGCCGGATTGATCGCGGCATCGGCTGCTCGAGGCCAACCCATCCCGGTGACACCGCCGACGATAGGTTCCCCCAACACCGCCACCGCCGATCCCACGGTGCCGCGTCCCCGCTCGACTCCCTGCCGTGTAACGCTCTTCACCGATGTGAAGTTCGCCGACTTCTCCCCCAAGCCGTTCGCATATGCGCCCGCCTGCCCGGGACCATGGCGGCAGGTGGTGCTCGAGGCCGACTTCTCCGTCGAAGCGGGCCGCCAGTTCGACCGCACCGCCACCCTGTGGATCGGCGGCGTCAACATCTACTTCGGCACCACCGCCGAGCCCACGCGCAAGACCGCGGCGGGCCCCGCCATCGGCCGCGCCTGGCACGTCGAGCGGGACCTCACCGAGTACGCCGCGCTCCTGACAGGGCCAGCGGTCGGGAGGGCCGAGTTGGGCAATCTCATCAACAGCCGGTACACCAGCGCGCTCTGGGGCACTGCCCAATTGGCCTTCTATCCTCGCGACGAGGACGACGGAGACGGAGACGCGCCCCGGACGGCCGACGTGGTGCTGCCGCTTTCGGGCGGCCCGACCGGCGGGACCGTCGCTCTCTTCAAACCTTCCGACGCGCTCACCGCCACCTTCCAGCTGCCCACCAACGTCGAGCGGGCGTTCCTCGACGTGATCCTCCAGCACCAGGGAGCGAACGACGAGTTCTGGTACACCTGCGTGCCCACCGATCTCGCCGATGCCCTGCAGAGCTGCAACGGGACAGCGTTCCGCGAAGGGCAGGTGAGCATCGACGGGCGGCCCGCGGGCGTGGTGCCGATCTTTCCGTGGATCTTCACCGGCGGCATCGACCCATATCTGTGGCGTCCGATCCCGGCGGTGCAGGCGCTCAACTTCGTCCCGTATCGCGTCGACCTGACGCCGTTCGCGGGCGTGCTGAGCGACGGGCAGCCGCACAGGCTCGCCATCAACGTCACCAACAACAGCCAGTACTTCTCCACCACCGCCACGCTGCTGCTCTTCCTCGACCACGGCGCGAAGCGGGTCTCCGGCGAGGTCACCAAGAACACCATCGGCGCTCCGAGCCCGAAGATCACCACGCAGGGGATCGATCCCAAGGCCGACCCGGTGGTCGGCACGGTGACGACCATCTCGTCGCGCACATTCGTGCTCGCCGGCTGGGTCCGCACCTCGCACGGCAAAGTACATACCGAGATCCAGCAGACGATCGACTTCTCGAACATCCAGGACTTCGTCGCTCCCAGCGGCGCGTCGACGTTCGTTCAGAAGATCGCGCAGCTCACCGGGATCCGGTCGGTGACGAAGGTCTGGCGCGGCGATCGCACGCGCGAGACCGCCACCCGCATGGCGTGGCCGCTGACGGTCGACATCGTCTCGCCGGACAACTTCACCACGGGGTGGACCACCAGGATCCGGCAGGCCTATGACCGCACGGACACCCTCTCGCGCGCGGGCGAGGTCGAGTTCACCAGCGTGGTCTCCAACTCGGGCGAGTGGGCCGACGACTACCCGACTACGAAGATCCAGTCCGGTGCCCAGCACTACTTCTCCGCCGATTCGGAGGGCGCCTGCTACAGCCGCTCGATCAAGGCGGCCAACGGGGTCCTCACCGGGATCACCGACGGCGCCGACTGCGGCAACGGCGACTGAGGGTCCGAACTCAAATCGACAGGCGCGTGGAAGGATCGACCGTCTGGTCTCGGTGGACCGTCAGGTTTCCCTGCACGTCGGCGGTCACCGAGAGGTGCGGAAGCGGGCGCGTCGCGGGCGGCGCGACCACGTTGCCGTGGATGTCGTACTGCGAACCGTGGCACGGGCATTTGATCTCCGACGCCGAGACGACGCCGGCCCTGATATCGCAGCCGGCATGCGTGCAGATCAGCGAGAAGGCATAGATGCCGCCTTGGTCGCGCCCTACGGCGACCGGCGCATCGGGGAGGGCACGCAGCGCCCCGACGGCGATCGCCAACGCCGGCCCCGCCGCCACGTCCGAAGGCGCGGAAGGCATGGCGCTCTCGCTTCCTCCGCAGCCCAACGCGTGCGAACACATGGCGCCGCAGGCGAGAACGAGCACGCTGCGCCGATCGAGCCCGCCGTCCCTCTTGTCGATGGAGTCGCGCATCGGTCGACAGTATATTACGGGGGCGAGGCGCTCTCTTGGAAGACGAGCAACTCATGCTCGATTACGCCGCAGGCGACCTACGCGCGTTCGAGCTTCTCTTCGTGCGGTGGGCGCCACGCCTGCACGCGTTCTTTCGCCGTTCGTTCGGCAGCAGGGTCGACGCCGACGATCTGCTGCAACTGACCTTCATGCGCGTGCACCGCGCGCGCCGGCGCTTCCAGGCGCAGTGGCCGCTGCGCGCCTGGCTGTTCGCCATCGCCGCCCGGCTCCGGCAGGACGAGTTCCGGCGGCGGCGGCGGAGCGCGAACGCCGAAGGAAGAGCTGCGCCTTCCGCGCCTACCGGCGCCTGCGGGCGCTGCTCACACCGCTTCTGGCAAGGGACGACGCCGCGGCCTGGCTCGCGCCCCGGCTCGCGCAACGGGCCGGAGCGCCGATCCAGACCTGAGCTCAGTCGTCGTCTTCGACGCGGCGGAGCTGGCCGCGGATCTCGCCCGCGGGGAACTTCTTGGTGTGCGCGTTCGCGTAGCCGGACCCGTGCCGGATGACACTGATGACGGCAGCGAGGTCGCCTGGCGCAACGCCCTGCGCGGCCGCGGTGGCACCGACGTTCTCGGAGCGGATGGTGCCCGAGACGGTGCCCGACGCTCCGGGGCAGGGGACCTGACCGCCGCCGCCGCAGAAGAAGACCATCACCGCGCCGTTCACGTCTTCTTCGGCAAAGTGGATGTGCGCGGCCAGCGCGGGCCCCGAAAGCCCCATGTACGAGAGCGTGTAGTCGATCTTCGAGTCGTCGGGAGCGATCGTCACGACCAAGGTGCCGAAGCCATCGCTGATGGTTCCCGGCACTTCTTCGAACGCAGTCAGCGTAGTGGCAAATGTCCGGGCTTTTTTCGCGGCGAAAGCTGCGAACGCGGTCACGACTACGGCGGCGAGTGAAATCCAGCGAAATGAAATGATTTCATAGGACCTCCCCGAGGGGACTACGCCGCACCGTCGCAACCGTTACGCGACCAACGTCTCCATCCATGGGGGGCAAAGACCGAAAGACGTTGGATTGGCCGACTTTGGACGGAGCGACGTTGGACTGAGCGACGTTGGACTGAGTTTCATTCGTTCGCGCGAAAAAGTAGCGTGCGCGTCGCTGAAGGTACCGAGTCACGCGGCTCACCCATTTCGCAGCCCAAACTTGGAAGCGGGGGAAGCATGCCCAACCCAGCGAAGCTGATCGCATTGCTGCTCACCTCTTCCGCGGCAGCGGTCGCGGATGGATCTGATCCAGGAGGCGTTCTAGTCGCTCAAGCCGCCGGCACGGTATCGGGCGAACCAAAGCCGCCGCCCAAACCCGAAGTGGGCGGCCTCGCCGGCTGGAACGGCGAGCACTTCTTCCTCCAGACCCCGGACGGATACTTCACCCTGCAGCCCTATGCATACGTGCAGACGGATTTCCGCATCTATTCGGGCGACGGGGTTCCCCCGAACACGTTCACCATCCGCCGCGCGCGCCTCGGCTTCCAGGGCAAGCTCGATAAATATTACGAGTTCGCGTTCCTCGGCGATTTCGTCGACACCACCAGCGCGCTGCTGCGCGACGCCTTCGTCAACGTCCGATTCGTGCCCGAAGTGCAATTCACCGTAGGCCAGTTCGTCGAGCCGTTCGGCCAGGAGGCCGCCTCCACCGGCGTCACCAACATCGACTTCGTCGAGCGCGGTCTCACCTCCATGTTGTATCCGGCGGCGTCGGGATCGTTCCGCAGCCCCGGCGCGATGGTCCACGGAGACATTCTTAAAGGCACGCTCTCCTACTGGGTGGGCG